>Ga0101944_10001224_pt1 | contig 57023 bp, 46 predicted proteins | sample DewCreD2012metaG_FD_75245 | JGI IMG/M metagenome (GOLD analysis project Ga0101944, IMG submission 75245) | Hot spring sediment bacterial and archeal communities from British Columbia, Canada, to study Microbial Dark Matter (Phase II) - Dewar... ...
CCCGCGTCGTTGTACCAGGCCACCGGCGCCCAGCCGACGGTGAGCCGGTCGCGCGCCCGCGGCTGCGACACGAAGGTGTCGAGGTAGTGGCGGCGCGGCACCCGCTGCACGAGCAGGTCGAGCGGCGAGAAGGCCCAGCGGCGCTCGTTGTCCAGCATGTTCCAGTCGTGCGTGCGCACGCGCGGGTCGAGCAGCACGCGCACGGGCCTCGACCGCGTGTCGAGTTCCACCCACTCGCGGTCGGCGAGCCCCTCCGCGCGGGCGACCGCCGTGTCGGCCTCGCCGACCACCGCCACCTCCACCGGGATCCGCCCCGGCGCCTTGCGCCGCACCTCGACCCGCGTGCGCCACCCGCCGCCGGGCCGCGCGCGGCGCTCCACGCGCCCGAGCGCGTAGTCGTAGAGGTCGGTGGAGTGCAGGAACTGCCCGAAGAGCGTCGAGAGGTCGCGCCCCGAGACCTCCTCCGCCACCGCGCGGAATGCCGCCTCGTCCACGTGCTTCAGCTTCCAGCGCTCGTAGAAGGTGCGGAGGATGCGGCGCATCGCCTCGTCGCCCACCACGTAGCGCAGCTGGTGGAAGAAGAGCTCGCCGCGCGCGTAGACCATCTGGTTGTAGGTGGCGAAGTCGCGGTACGCGTCCGACCGGAGGCTCGCGGGCTGCGAGAGCCCGTCGAGGTCGAGGTCCAGCATCGCCGCCTCGGTGGCCGGGTAGCCGTCCTCCTGCGCGAGCGCCTCGAACGCCCATGCGGTCTGGAAGCTCGTGAACCCCTCGTCGAGCCATCCCTCGCGCCACTCGTTGTTGGCGAGGATCCCCATGGTGTAGTTGTGCCCCGCCTCGTGCAGGATGAGCCCCTGGCTCGCGGAGCCGTCCATCACCATCATGGGGAACTCGGTGCCGCCGCCCTCGATGCGGTGCACGTTGGTGAGCTGCGGCCACGCGAACGGCCCGAAGAGCTGGTCGAGCCACGCCAGCGCGACCTCGGTGCGGCGCACCGCCACCCCCCCGCCCCAGCTCGCGCTGTCGCCGGGCAGGTAGAGCACGTGCACCGCCACGTCGCGGAAGCGGCCGCCCTCGTAGCGGTACTCGGGGTTGAGCGAGAGCCCGAAGTGGTGCACGTCCTCGGCGTACCAGAGGAGGCGCTTCATCCCGGCCGCGGGGGCCGGGTCGGCGATGCCGTCCGCGAAGGCGCAGCCGTCGCCCGCGCGCACGACCCGCTCGCGGCCCGCGTAGCGGTCGCGCCCGAGCTCCACGGGACGCCCCGGCTGGCGGTTCGCCCGCGCCCACCCCGGGTCGCCGCAGACGGGGATCCCGGTGGCGCCGACGACCTGGTCGTCGGGCACGTCGAGCGTGACGCGGAAGGTGGCGAACTCGCCGTAGAACTCGCCCGCCGGCACGAGCGGCTGCTCGTTCCACCCGAACCGGTCGTAGACCACCACCTTCGGGTACCAGTGCGCGAAGTCGAAGCGGCGGCCGCGGCGGCCCTGGCGCCGCGGCAGCGTGCTGGGCCGCGCCTCGAAGGCCATCGCGACCACGGCCGAGTCGCCGGGGGCCAGCGGGCGGGGCAGCGCGAAGCGCACGATCGTGCTGTCGGGCGCGAGCGGCCACTCGGCGCGCACCGGCTGCCCGTCGATCGTCACGTCGCGCACCCGGTTGTAGGCGAAGTCGGGGTCGCGCAGGTCGTTGAAGCGGCGCCGGCCCTCCAGGGAGTCGGCCTCGCTCCAGCGCGAGCCGGGGCGGAAGGCGTTCAGGTGCAGGTGGAAGCTGATCGTGCGCAGCGTGTCGGGCGAGCGGTTCGCGTAGTGCATCCGCTGGCGCCCGGCGAGCGTGCCGCGCGCCTCGTCGAGCGTCGCGGCGATGTCGTAGCGCACCTCCTGCTGCCAGTAGGGCGGGCGCGGGTCGGGCGCGGGGCGGGCGGACGCGAGGGCGAGCGCGGGGAGCAGCGGGATCATCGGCCGGAAGCGTGACGGCCCACCGCGAGGGTGGGCCGTGCATGGAGCGGGATCGCGGTCAGCCCGCGAGGAGCGCGCGCCGCAGCCGCGTCAGCCGGCGGCGCAGCGAGCCGTCGTACACCCGGTCGCCCAGGCGGATCACGGCGCCCCCCAGGATCCCGGGCTCGACCCGCACGGTGGCCAGCACCTCCTTGCCGGTCGCCGCCGCCAGCGCGGCGCGGAGCGCCTCGACCGTCGCGGCGTCGGGCTGCCGCGCCAGCGTGATCCCGGCGCGGACCCGGTTGAGCTTCACGTCCACGAGCGCCAGGTACTCGTCGGCGATCTCGCGCAGCAGCCCCTGCCGCCCGCGCTTGATCACCGACTGCAGGAAGAGCGTGAAGGTCCGCGGCTGCCCGGCGAGCGCCGCCCCCACCACCTTCAGCTTCGTCGCCCTGGGCACCCGCGGGGACACCAGCAGGTCGCGCACCTCGGGCGAGGCCTCGACCGCCGCGGCGACCGCGTCGATCAGGTCGGCCCACGCGACCTCGGCCCCCTCCCGCCCAGCGAGCTGGAAGAGCGCCTCGGCGTAGTTCCGCGCGATCGTCTCGGAGCGCATCTCAGTGCTTCACGTCGAGCGAGGCGATGTAGTCGAGCGCGAGCTTCCGGTCGGCGTCGGCGTCGAGCCGGGCGCCGATCACCTTGCCGGCCGCGGCGAGCGACAGCTCCACCGCCTCCGCCCGCAACGACGCCGCCGCCCGCTGCCGCTCCGCCTCGATCTCGCGGCGGGCGCGCGCGAGCAGCTCCTCCTGCTCCGCCCTCGTCTTCTCGATCGCCTGCGCGCGCTCGCGCTCGGCGACCGCGCGGGCCTCGGCGAGCAGCGCCGACGCCTGCGCCCGCGCGTCGGCCAGGTGCTTCCGCTGCTCCTCGGCGAGCCGCTTCGCCTCGGCGTTCAGCGTCGCCGCCTCCGCGAGCTGGCGCGCGACGGTCTGCTCGCGCTCCTCCGTGGCCTTCAGGATCGCCGGCCACGCGAACTTCCGCAGGGCCAGGAAGAGGCCGATGAACACCAGCCAGGTCCAGAAGAACAGGCCGAAGTTCACCTCGAACGGCGAGGCGGGGGCGCCGCCCTCGGCGGCGCGCAGGAACGCGAGCATGACCATCGGGCCGGTCCTCCGCGGACTACAGCAGCTTGAAGAGGAGCGCGAACACCAGCGAGATGATCGTCGCGCCCTCGAGGAGCACCGCGATCAGCAGCGCCGCGCCGCGGATCTCGCCGGCCGCCTCGGGCTGCCGCGCGATCGCCTCGGCCGCCGAGCCGCCGATCCGGCCCAGGCCCACGCCGGCGCCGAGCACCGCGAGGCCGATGCCGATCCCGGCACCCATCAGGTCGAAGCCCGCCGACCCGGCGGCCTCCTGCAGCATCATCAGCATGTGGAGCAGCATCGTGACGTCTCTTTCCCCTGTGGGAGATGTCGTGTCGGTCGCGCTGCCCGCGGGTGCGACCGTCTCTCCCGGACGGCGTCCCTGCGGCGGCCCGCCATCGGCCTCGCGGCCAGCGGGCGTCCCCGGTCGCCCGACCGGGTACGGGTCGCGGCAGCCGGCAGCGCCCGGCCCCCGCGCGAGGTCCGGCTAGTGGTGCTCCTCCTGCATCATCCCGATGAACACGGCGCTCAGCATCGCGAAGACGTACGCCTGCAGCACCGCCACGATCAGCTCGAGCCCCATGATCGCGAGCACGAGCAGGGCCGTGACGCCGCCGATCGCCCAGTTCGCGCCCTGGATGCTCCCGAACATGAAGATGATGCCGAACAGCGACAGGATCACGAAGTGCCCCGCCGTCATGTTGCCGAAGAGACGGACGGCGAGCGCGAACGGCTTCACCAGCTTGCTCATCAGCTCGATCGGCGCCATGCCGATCGACATCGCCACCGCCCCGGCCCCGTGCAGCCCCGGCACGTGCGGGAAGATCGTGGCGAGGTACCCCTTCGGCCCGAGCTTCACGAACCCGGCGATCTCGATCGTCAGGAACACCAGGATCGCGAGCGCGGCGGTCACGGCGAGGTTGCCGGTCGCCGTCGAGCCCCACGGCAGGAGCCCGAGCAGGTTCATGTAGAGGATGAAGAAGAAGAGCGTCAGGATCAGCGGCACGAACTTCGGGCCGGTCGGCCCGATGTTGGCGATGCAGATGTCGTTGCGCACCCAGAGGACGAGCCCCTCGATCGCCGCCGCGAACCCCCTGGGCGCCCGCTCCCCCGCCCGCTGCCGCCGGAGCGCCCGGCCCGCGAGCACCATCGTCAGGAACACGAGCACCGCCGCGAGCACCATGAAGACCACGTGCTTCGTCGGCGAGAGGTTGATCGTCATCCCCCCGACGTGGAGATCGGGGAAGCGCGGGAGGTGCCACATCCGGAACGGCTCGAAGCCCACCTCCCACGCGTCCGCGGTGTGGTGGAGGACCATCTCGCCGATGTTGAGCTTCTCGCCGTGTGCCTGCAGCATCAGCCACGTCTCTCGGTGAAGAGCAGCGGTACCATCACCCCCAGCAGCCCGACGGCCGACGGCCCGGCCGGGAACCACGCCGGCCAGCGCGCGCAGGCCACCCCGAACACCGCCACGCCGGCGAGGCGCAGCAGGATCGCGTACGGCCACCGCGGCGGGAAGACCATCCGGCCCGTCGCCGGCTTCGAGGCGGTGATCGCCTCGGCGGCCCGCTGCAGCGCCAGCGCGAACCCGCCGAACGCCAGCGCCGCCGGCCCGCCGGCCTCGCCAGCCATCGCGCGGCCCGCCGCCCAGGCAGAGGCCACGAGGGCCAGCGCCAGCACCACCCGCCCGCGGGTCATCCCGACCCCTCGCGCCGCCGGCGCGCCGCCTCGGTGTCCGCCACGACCTTCCGGTAGACGCTGAGGAAGCTCAGCACGGCACCCAGCAGGGCGCCCGTCACCGTGCCGAGGGGCATGAGCCCCAGGCGCCGGTCGACGAGGAACCCCAGCCCCATGAAGAGCAGGAGCCCGGCCGCGAACTGCATCCCGAGCGAGGCGTACCGGTACGCGGCCGCCAGCCCGGGCTGGTCTTTCGCCATAAAGCTCTTGAGGGTACTCGCTTGTGAAAAATGTCGCAAGGACGGCAGCCGGCGCCCGGCGGTGCTACGTTTCCCCCCTCTTCCACCCGCGCCCGGCCTCGCCATGACCGCCTCCGCCCCCGCCCAGGACGATGTCCAGCGCCTCGAGCGCCTCGCCGCCGCCGTGGCCGACCTGCGCGCGCAGGTCGCCCAGCGCATCGTCGGCCAGCACGAGGCGGTGGACGGGATCGTCGCGGCGATCCTGGGCGGCGGCCACGCGCTGCTGGTGGGGGTGCCGGGACTCGCGAAGACCCTCATGGTCTCCACGGTGGCGCAGGCGCTCGAGCTCTCGTTCAACCGGGTGCAGTTCACCCCGGACCTGATGCCGGGCGACATCACCGGCACCGAGATCATCGAGGAGGACCTCTCGACGGGGCGGCGCGCCTTCCGGTTCGTGCGCGGGCCGATCTTCGCCAACGTGGTCCTGGCCGACGAGATCAACCGCACCCCGCCGAAGACGCAGGCGGCGCTGCTGCAGGCGATGCAGGAGCATCACGTGACGGTGGCGGGGAGCACCTACGACCTCCCGACCCCCTTCTTCGTGCTCGCCACGCAGAACCCGATCGAGCAGGAGGGGACCTACCCGCTCCCCGAGGCGCAGCTCGACCGGTTCATGCTGGAGCTGCGCGTCGGCTACCCGAGCCGGGGGGAGGAGGAGGCGATCGTCGAGCAGACCACCGGCACGCGCCGGGTGCAGCTGCGCCCGGTGCTCGACGCGGCCGGCCTGCTCGCGATGCAGGACCTCGTGCGGCGCATCCCCGTCTCGCAGGCGCTCATCCGCGCCGCGGTGAAGCTCGCCCGCATGACGCGCCCGACCGACGCCGACGCGCCCGCGCTGGTGAAGGAGTACGTGGAGTGGGGCGCCGGGCCGCGTGCCTCGCAGTACCTGGTGCTCGGCGCCAAGGCCCGCGCCGCGATGGACGGCCGCCCGCTCGCCGACCTCGACGACGTGACCGCGATGGCGCTGCCGGTGCTGCGCCACCGGGTGATGACCAACTTCGCCGCCGAGGCGGCCGACCGGACGGCGGAAGACGTGGTGCGCGAGCTGGTCGCCTCGCGCGCGTGGCAGCAGGGCTAGCCGCCCCCGCCCCCGGATCGCGACGGCGCCCGCCGCTCCGCGAAGGAGCGACGGGCGCCGCGTGTACCGGGACCAGCCGTGGTCAGTACGCCAGGTCGAGCAGCGTCTCCACCGGGTCGAGCAGGTCCTCGAAGAAGTCGAACGCCTCCTCGAACCACTCGAAGATCTGCCGCAGCGCCTGCTGCTCGGCGGGCGTGAGCGCGGTGCCGTCCTCCTTCGTGATGGTGAGGTCGCCCTCGGCGGGGACGGTGATCACGGCGAAGACGTCGCCGTTCACGCGGACGGTCACCTCGCCGCCGTCGGTGGCCGAGAGCGACCCCTGCATGGCGACCTCGCCGTTCGGGCTGGCCAGCGTGCCGTCGAGGTCGATGACGCCCGTCTGGCCGTCGAGCCCGACGAGGATCCGGCTCGACAGGTCGCGCGTGGGGACGTCGGCGCGGTAGTCGACCGTGACCGTCTGCGCCTGCACGTCCACGGCGCCCGACAGGTTGAAGTTCAGCCGGTCGGTGCCGTCGGTGACGAAGCCCTCGACGGTCACGCTCGGCGTGGTGACGGTGCCGGCGACGGTGACGCTGTAGTCGAGGAAGGTGAGCCCCTGCGAGACGGCGACGACCCGCGCGTTGGCGCTCTGGCCGGTGACCGTGCGGGTGAAGTCGGCGTAGCCCAGCTCGTTGAGCGGGGCGACCGGGCGGCGCGTCGCGGGATCGACCGCGTAGAGCAGGAAGCGCACGCCGTTGGCGGGGGCCCCGGTGCGGGTGCCGACGACGTAGCGGTTCTGGGCGGTGCTCCACTCGAGGGTCTTGCCGAGGAGCGCCTGCGGGATGGTGGCGGCGGCGATGGCGGGGCGCTGGGCGCGCGCGCTCGCGCGGTCGAGGATCCGCTGCGCGGCGTCGGCCGAGAGCACGCCACCGGTGCTGCGGAGCGCCTCGGTCACCGGGGCGATGTACGGGGCGCCGAGGACGGCGTCCACGTCGGCCCCGACGGCCTCGAAGCTCTGGAAGCCCTGCGACTCGAGGGCCCGGGTGGCCGCGGTCACGTCGGCCTGGAGACCGGCCGGGTCGAAGGTATCGGGGGACGAGTCGGAGCACGCGGCGGCGCCGAACCCGAGCAGGGCGGCGGCGGCGAGCGTGCGCGACGAACGAAGGAAGCGGCGCATGCGATCCTCGGGTGTGCGTGACCTGTCTCGGGGTGCCGGGGCCGGGTGTCTCCTCGGGAGGTCACCCCGGCGGGGTCCGGCACCCGCCGGCGGGGTGGCGAGCAAGCGATGTGCCCCCGGGGAACCCGTGGACGTGAAGCGCGGTAACCCCTTGTCATGAAGCCCGATAGGCCGCGCCACCGTCCCCCGTCCGAGCGCCCGGTGAAGAGTTGTGCGCATTGCGGACGTCCGTTCCACTGGCGAAAGAAGTGGGCGCGGGACTGGGAGCGGGTGAAGTACTGCAGCGAGCGCTGCCGGCGGGGCGGGTAGCGCATCCGGCGGGTTGATGTTCGGTTGAAGGACACGATGTAGCGTGGTTCGTCGCCCTCCTCCGCCGAGCCCATGGCTGCCCCACTCTACCTGCGCTGCCTGGGTGCGCCCGGCCTCTACACGGCCGGTGGCGCGCCGATCCGCTTCAAGGTGCGGAAGCACCTCGCCCTGCTGGTCTACCTGGCCATCGAGCCGCGGGCGCGCCACGCGCGCGACGCGCTGGCGGCGCTGCTTTGGCCGCGGGTGCCGGCGCGGGAGGCGCGGCACTCGCTCGCCACGGCGCTCACGGTGCTGCGCGGCGTCCTGGGCGCGGACGTGCTCGACGCGAGCCGCGACTTCGTGCGGCTGCCGCCGGGCGCGCTCGACCTCGACCTCGACCGGCTCGCGGCCGGCGACGTGCTGGCGAGCGACCACCGGCCGGCGCTCCCGGTGGCGGGGTTCCTCGAGGAGCTCGAGGTGCCGGACGCGGCGGAGTTCATGCTCTGGCGCGAGCGGCAGCGGGCGCGGCTGCTCCCGCAGGTGCGCGACGCGCTCGTGGTGCAGATGGACCGGTGCCGCCGCACCGGTGACTGGGCGGGGATCGAGCCGCTCGCCGACACGCTGCTGCGGCTCGACGAGCTGAACGAGGACGCGGTGCGCGCCAAGATGGAGGCGCGCGCCTTCGTGGGCGACCGGATCTCGGCGCTCAAGCTGTACGAGGGGTGGCGGGCGCAGGTGTACGAGGAGCTGGGCGCGGCGCCGGCCCCGCACCTGGAGCAGCTCGCCCAGCGGCTGCGGCGCCGGGGGATCGAGCGCCCGCTGCTCGACCTGCCGGCGGTGCAGACGGCACGGTGGCACGACCAGCCGTTCGTGGGCCGGGCGGCGGAGTACCAGCAGCTCTACGAGGGCTGGGAGCGGATGCGGCGGGGCGAGCCGGGCCACGTGCTGGTGACGGGACTGGCGGGGGTGGGCAAGACGACGCTGGTGGAGCGGTTCACGACGGCGGTCGCGCTCGAGGGGGCGGTGGTGGTGCGGGTGCAGGGGCACGAACTGGAGCGGGAGCTGCCGTACGCGGTGCTGGCGGAACTGGTGCGCCAGCTGCTCGACCGCCCGGGCGCGGCGGCGACGTCGCCGGAGGCGCTGGCGGAGCTGGGGAGGGTGGTGCCGGAGGTGAGGCGGAGGTATCCGGCAACCACAAATGCAGAGCCTCCGTCTCAGGCATCATGCACCATCAAGACAGTAACGGCGCTCGTCGAACTCATTTGCGCGGTCGCTGATGAGTCGCCAGTCGTCATAGCGCTGGACAACGCACACTTAGTCGATGCCGAGTCCGCGCAAACGCTCTTTCCTGCGATTCGACGAACAGTCTCCTCTAACGTGCTGGCTGTGATTGTACTCCGCACTGTGCACGCAAAGCCTTCAGCCGTGGATGTGCGCTATTCAGAATTCGCAAGCTGGCCGCAAGTCCGCGACTTGGCGCTACAGCGATTCGCGCTCGACGACGCACTTACGCTCGCGGAGCACATCTCGGAGCAGCACGGACGGCCATCGCGAGCCACGCTCACATTGCTAGCCCTCGCCAGCGGTGGACTACCCGCGCTTTTGACTCGGCTGATCTCTGACTGGGCATACCTCGGCAAGGCCGCACTACCGATGTCGCCAGCCGCGATTGACCTCCCGCATGAGGACAGCTCCAGCACGGAACGCTACGTCGCGTCCGTCCTTTCTAACTGGCATGGGTCCCTTGACGAGAGCAGTCTCCGTGTGCTTCAGGTGGCCTCCGCTCTGGGGCACCGACTCGACGAGCTTGCACTGTACACACTAGGCGGCATTGAGCCGGACGCCGCGCTCTTTGGGTTGGGTCAGCTCTACAGAGCCGGGTTGCTGACGGATTCCCCGGAAGGCGTCCTTACGTTCCCTAGCGAGGCACATAGGCAGCTGTGTTACAGGAGCGCGCCCCGAGTCTTCCGCCAAGAGTTGCATCGCCGCATTGCACTTCAGCTGGAGAAGAACGTGGACTGGCATGATTCGCGTTCACTCTTGGATCTGGCTTGGCACTGGCTAATGTCACCTGAGCCACGCCGCGCAGAGCGGCCGCTCCTCGCGGGGGCTCGCCGCTCGCTTCTTCGCGGAGCCTCTATGGAAGCGCAGATAGCGCTCGACGCCGCATTGCCACGCATCTCCGCCGAGGCCGCGGCGGAGGCCTTATGCCTTCTGGCTCAAGCGATGCAGGAAGGAGGTCGATGGCTTGATGCGGATGCCCTTCTCACTCATTCGGACGCAGAGCCGCGACACGAGTACAAGTGCGCTCGACTGCGATCTGAGACTGCCCTTGACCGACACGACGAGCAATCACTACGTACGGCCGTACTTGAGCTTTTCTCTGCGCCCACCAACAGTACCAGCATTATTGACGCCGCGAGGACCGCGGCATTCGTAGCGCATCATACCTCCGACTGCGCTATTCCCCATGCAGCCGTTGAGAGCCTCTCAATTCATGACAAGTGCGAGGGCTTTGACGTCGACGAGCAGCTTGCGCTCTCGATGTGGCGTGCCCAACTCGCGTTTCACCTGGGACGGCGCGACGAGGCGCGGGGCCGACTACAAGAGCTGCAGGCGAGCCTAGGACGGCTCCCCTTGGGCGCCGATCTCCGCAGTCGCATTCTTACCGGGCTTGCGATCATCGACGCAAGCGACGGCAACTACGAGGACGCTTTCGCGAAGCAACTCAGCGCGCATCAGGCCGCGGTTGCGGGAGCAGCTGACCCGCTGCGGCGGACCTGTGCAGCCAATCTTGCCATCTTCTCGTTACGCCTAGGCCGCTTCCCTGACACGCTAAAGTGGACCGACCAGCTGTGTCGCGATGGGGATCACGCTTGGACTTGGCCCGACCAGGCCGCTGCGCAGCCGAAAGCGTGCATTGCGTTGGCCTATTTGCGTAGGCACGATGAATCCCTGGCCATCGCGAGATCACTCCTTCAGCGAGCGACGCATTGCGCTGCAGGCTGGCGCAAGGCGTCACTCCTGCTTGACTTGGCTGACGCAATGCTGTTGGTGGGGCGATCCTCCGAGGCTCTGGGCATGGCTCGAGATGCACTTGCACACGTACCAACGCTGGGGTCGGCGCGTCGGATCGTAGGACCCGTATTGCGATGGACGGCTCTCCTGAGCGAGGCTGACGGCAGCAGGAGGCGAATGGAGATTGTGAGGAAGGATCTTCTCGAGATGGCAGAGCGCCTCGATGCGATTGACCTCGTTCAGGCCTCAGCGGCGCTGAACAGCAATGGCATGTTGCCCGATGAGCGATATTGGCAGTCGTTGCTCGCACAAGCCACACGACGCCTACCTCGGGCCACGCTTTCGCAGATCGTGTCGCTTGGCTTCCCGGAGGCAGACGCACTCTGGGCGAGACCATAGCATGGCTTTACTACAGGAATTGGCGACCCATTCCAGGAACCGCTCGACCCTGCGGAACCACGCGCCGTGATCGCTGCGGGACGGCTACAGCGCTGTCGTCGACTCCGGCCCCTGCGATAAGCCGCCGGACAGCAACAGAGCTGATCGCAACTTCGACGAGCTTCGGATCGAACTGCGTACCGGCGCAGCGCTGAAGCTCCGCAGTGACCGCCTCCACGGGAAGACGAGCGCGATACGGCCGATCAGTCGTCATCGCATCTATGGTATCCGCGATAAGAATGATGCGTGATATGAGAGGGATCTCTTCTCCGGAAATACCATCCGGATACCCCTCACCATCCCATCGCTCGTGGTGATGGCGCACTGCCCGCTGAATCGTTCCGCGGAACTTGGAAATCACTCCCACAAGATCGGCACTCCGCTCAGCATGAGTCTGCATAAGCACCATCTCATCAGTCGTGAGCGGCGCCTCCTTGCGAAGAAGCGGTGCGAACTCCTCGTGGATCTTGCCGACGTCGTGCAGTAGCGCGGCAGTCTCGACCTCTTCGAGGGTACGAACAGGCAGCCCGAGTTCGATTGCGATCGCGCGGGACATACTTCGCACGCGAAGAGAGTGCCCCGATGTATACGGATCGCGGGCCTCGATCGCCTTCACCATCAGTTCCAGGAGTTCGTGCCCACTGTCCTGTAGCTGGTGGTAGAGAGAGTAGACCTGCCTTACTGCAATCAACGGGAGCAGTGCGAGTGCCAAGCCCCAGACTCCCGAGCCGAGATTCACCTCACTCAGGTGAAAAAGAGCGACGACGATCAGCGCAATCAGGCTGGCGCCGAGATCATACGCGAGCACCCGCCCTGAGTTGAGCGTCCACACCTCGCGCAACGGACGACCGGAACTCAGAGAAACGACCACATTCACGGTGCTGGTATTGATACAGACATAGGTCAGCGCCAAGACCAAGAATGCCACCAACTCGGCGCTCGCCGACGGCGACGGGGACCCAGCAAAGGCCGAGAGGAATGCTGGCGGAAAGTGACCGCCAGCGCGCTCGTAAGCCCAAGCGGCAACGACGATCGAGACCAAGCGCTGAGAGATGTTGAACAGCAACTTCAGGGGACTAACGCGCTGCAGCCAGTTGGTCAGTGCACTCGAGGCGCCCGTGACAACCGCGGCCCAGAAGGGACCAAGAAGCAGTACGGCCGCATAGAAGATTACAAACGATAGTGATCCGTACGCGCCGACTCGAAGTCGATTGCCGACCTGCTGGAGCAGGATTGCAGACAGCGTGAGCCCAAAAACCGCGTCCAAGCGCGGCACAGCCCCTGAGTCGCGAGAGGCAGCAATCGTGACAGACGCGGCCGCGCCCACGACCAGCGCGACCCAAGCATGAAGACCGAATGTCCTCCGATTCAGCTGCATCAACGACTCCTCTCAACAACACGAGGGCAGGGAACCCACTTGACGCTTAGTCAACTAACGCCACTCGATATCGTCGGCCGAAAACAGGCCAACGAAAAACGCGACGATCGCGTCCATGAACGCCGGCATTCGCGCTCTCCCCAGAATTCAAGTGCTTACAACCGATGTTTCTGGAAAGCCGTGGGATCCGCTGTATCCCACAACGCGCTTCTCTGGAGATCGACTCAGCTCCTGTATCCGCTCGATCTCAGGGCTCGACCGACTGGCGGCCGGGCTCCGACGTCAAGTGGGCTCCACTCCCTCCTTCGCTCTTGCTGCTGAGGTTGGCCTCGCGCTGAGAACAACGCTCACCAGATTGCGACCCTACCCCGCCCCCCTGCTCTGCGTCCACCGGTTCGTCGCATCCAGCGCCGCCAGCACCGCCGCGCGTTCCGCGCCCTCGCGGACCTCGGCCGTGCCCGTCAGGAACAGCGAGTCGCGGCCGCCCAGGCTGCGCACCGCCACCATCACGAACTCGCGCTCGAACGCCGACACCACCTTCACCCCCTCCACCGCCATCGCGCAGCCCGGCACCAGCCGCTCCAGCACCGCGAGCGTCGCCCGCGCCGCCGCCTCGAGCCGCGCCTTCGGCGCGTCGGGCGCCTCTTCCTCCGCCGTCTCGATCCGGTCCTCGAAGCAGAGCGTCACCCCGATCGTGATCCGGTGCGGCCGCGGGCTCGGCGCCACCACCACGCGGTCGAAGAGCAGCGCCCGCTGCCCCGCCGCCCGCACCGCCACCGGCCCCTCGGCGACCGCCGCGAGCGGCCGCGTCTCCGCCGTCTGCGCGATGCTGATCTTCCGGTGGTCCACCTTCAGGCCGAGCTGCGCCAGCAGCGCGGACTCGATGTTCCGCACCAGCTGCTTCGGCTGCAGCCCCGCCTGCGCCAGCACGTGCACCTCGCTCACCTCGCCGAGCGGGGTCGTGACGATCCGCGCCGAGAGGATCCCCTCGAGCGACTGGAGCAGCTGCTCCGCGCGCCGCACCCCCCACGGGTCCTGCAGCGCGTCGCCGCCGGGCCCCGGCCTCGCGCCGGCGCCCTCGGGCTGACGAGGGAGACTCGATCCGGTCACGGTCCGCACCGCCGCCTTTCCGAGATGGGTCATGCCGTCCTCAGGGTCAGACCACCGCGTTCCGTCCCGCCGCCTTCGCCCGGTACAGCGCGCGGTCGGCGGTCACCAGCAGGTCGCCCTCCGCGGGCGAGCCCGGGTCGAACGCCGCGAGCCCGATGCTGGCCGTGATCAGCCCCGGATGATACCCGAGCCGACGCCCCGCCGCCTCGATCCCCCGCCGCACCGTCTCCGCCACCCGCTTCGCCCCCAGCAGGTCGGTCCGCGTCAGGATCGCCACGAACTCGTCGCCGCCGTAGCGCGCCGCCACGTCGGAGGCGCGGATCGAGCTCACGATCTCGCGCGCCACCTCGCGCAGCACCACGTTCCCCGCCTCGTGCCCGTACCGGTCGTTCACGTACTTGAACCGGTCGAGGTCGATGAACATCACCGCGAAACCCTCGCCGCTGCGCTTGCTCCGCTCGACCTCGAAGCCGAGCCGGTCCTGCAGCACGCGGTACGTCGCGAGCCCCGTCAGCCCGTCCACCGCCGCCACCTGCACCGCCTCGTCCGCGCGGCGCTCCTGGTACGGCCCGCACTGCCGCAGCGTCGCCCGCCCCATCGACGCCGCCTCCGCGAACCGCCGGCAGGTCTGGAACCCGCACGCCTGGCAGTCCCACGGCCGCCCGTTCGGCCCGAGGCCGATCACGTCGAGGATCGCCTGCACCGCCTCCGGATCGGGCTGCTCCGGCCGCTCCAGCACGTCGTACGTCGCGCCGACGTCCACGAGCTGCCGCGCGTCCACCACCGGCTCCGCGCTCCGCGGCGGCGCCGCGTTCGCCAGCAGCCAGCGCCGCCAGTACAGCTCCTCCTTCGGCCCGTACAGCGGGTGGTCCAGCGCCCCGTCGTGCGACAGCAGGTCCACGAAACCGAGGTCGAGGCGGTCCACCACGATCGCGCGCGCCAGCGCCGGCAGTTCCGCCAGCCCGCGCACCTTCCGGAACCGCGCACTGTTCTGCCGCACCTCGTCGAGCAGCGCCAGCGGCATCCCGCCCGCCGTGCTCAGGTGCCGCCGTCGCTCCGACGGCACCCGGTAGAACACCGTCGGCTGCGCCGCCACCTCGATCCCCCGCGTCGCGAAGAGCGCCGCCAGGTCGTCGAAGGTGACCACCGCGTCGAGCTCCGGGCTGTCCACCGGCTGGTGCACGCCCGCGTACACCACCCGCGTCTCCGCGCCGTAGAGCGACCGCAGGTAGCGCGCCTCCGCCACCGGCGGGGTCGTCACCGGCGCCAGGTACGGCACCAGCTCCGGGTACTGCGCACAGATCGTCGCCACCACCACGGGGTCGCTCGAGCGGATCAGCGTCCCCCAGTTCTCCTCGCGCCAGAGCCGCAGGTACGCCCCCGCCACCAGCTCGTCGCCGAAGACGCCGTGCGTCACCACGCGGAACCCGGCCGCATAGCACGCGTTCGTCACCTGCTCCGGCGTCGCCGGGTAGAAGTGCGCCGCCGACTCGGGGCTCAGGATCAGCACCCCCGCGCCCGACGACGCCACGCGCAGCGCCGCCTCCAGCTGCCCGTGCACCGTGACCGCATCGTGCGGGCACGCCGGCACGCAGTGCCCGCAGCGGATGCACGCCGACTCCACCACGTGGAGCGTCGGCTGCTCGCCGATCACCGCGATCGCGTCGGTCGGACAGACCCGCACACAGGCCAGGCACGCGACGCACCGAGCCGCGTCCACCTCGAACTTCATGCCGGCCTGCCAGAAATGTCGCTTGACCCGTGCAAACTGCCGCATCGCACGGGGGGTGTCAAGACTCGAGGCACCGCAAGACTTTGATCACGAACCATTTACCGATTCGTGAATTGCAAGGGTCACACCAGCCCGTACTCCTTGATCTTGCGGTACAGCGTCCGCTCGCCGATCCCCAGCACCTCCGCCGCCCGGCGCCGGTTTCCCCGGTGCTCCTCCAGCGCCGCCCGGATCGCCGCCTTCTCGACCTCCGCCATCGTCATGCCGGGCCGGTAGAGGACCACCGGCTCCTCGGTGGCGCTCTCGACGGGAAGGAGGTCGCGGATCGGCTGGACCTCCGGGACCTGGAGCACCTGCACCCGGCCCGCCGCCGGCACCTGGTCCAGCCGGCGGCGCAGCTCCTCGATCTGGAGCTTCAGGTCCACGAGGCTCCGGAGGATGAACTCCAGCTCCGGCGCCCCGACCTCCCGCTGCGCCGGGGTGATGCGCGCCGGCAACATCCGGCTCGCCCCTTCGAGGATGTCGGGGGGAATGTCCGTCGCCCGGATCTCCGCCCCGGGCGCGAGCACCACCATCGACTCCACCAGGTTCCGGAGCTGCCGTACGTTTCCTGGCCACGGCGCATTGACCAGAATCTGGAGGGCATCGGGGGTGATCCCGCGGAACTGCCGGTCGTGCTGGGTGGCGAACTCGCGGATGAAGCGGCGCACCAGCAGCGGGATGTCGCCCCGGCGCTCCCGGAGCGGCGGCAGGTAGATCGACAGGACGCTGAGCCGGTAGTAGAGGTCATCGCGGAACTGTCCCAGCGCCACCTGCTCGCGCAGGTCGCGGTTCGTGGCCGCCACCACCCGCACGTCCACCCGGATCGGCGCGGTGCCGCCCACGCGGAAGAAGGTCCGGTCCTCCAGCACCCGCAGCAGCTTCACCTGCACGCTGTGCGGGACCTCGCCGATCTCGTCGAGGAAGATCGTCCCCCCGTTCGCGAGCTCGAACCGCCCCAACCGGCGCTCGGCGGCGCCGGTGAAGGCCCCCTTCTCGTGCCCGAAGAGCTCCGACTCGAGCAGCGTCTCGGGGAGCGCCGCGCAGTTGACCGCGATGAACGGCTTGCCCCGCCGCGGCGAGAGGTCGTGGATCGCGCGCGCGACGAGCTCCTTCCCCGTCCCCGACTCGCCCTGGATGAGCACCGTGCTCGAGACCGGCGCCATCTGCTCGATCTTGACGAGCACCTCCTGCACCGGCGCGCTCTCGCCGGCGATCCCGGTCTTGAGCTGCAGCGCGCGCCGCGCGAGGAGCCGCCGCGCGGCCGCGAGCACCTCCTCGGTCGGGAGCGGCTTCACCAGCGTGGCGGTCACGCCGAGACCCTCGGCGCGCTCGTCGTCGGTGGGCTCGAGGAGGGCGAGGGTGGAGATCTCGAGGTCGCGCGCGAGCGCGGCGAGGGTGCGCGCGGGCGCCTCGTGCACCGAGCCGGTCAGCACCACGAGCTCGGGCTTCTCCCGCCGCACGGCGGCCCGCGGGTCGTCCACCGCGCTCAGGGTGGCCGTGGTGAATCCCGCGGCCTCGAAGGCGGCGTTCAGCGGGACGGCGACCTCGAGGTCGTCGAGGGTCAGGAGGATCTGGGATGCCATGGCGGCAGGATATTAACGGGCTGCCTGCCTCAATGATCCACCGGTTCCCCGCGGACGAGGGCCACCGCGTGGACGACGAGGTCGTCGAGCACGGCGAGCCCGTCGCGGACCCCGCCGGGACTCCCGGGCAGGTTCACGACGAGCGACCGCGCCCGCACGCCGGCCACCCCGCGGGAGAGCGCGGCGCGGTGGAAGCGCGGGTACACCGCGTGGCGGAGTGCCTCGGCGATCCCTGGCGCCTCCCGGTCGAGGATCCGCCGCGTCGCCTCGGGGGTGACGTCGCGCGGCGAGAGACCGGTGCCGCCGGTGGTGAGGATGAGCTCCGCCGCGTCGGCGTCGGCCCACGCGGCGAGCTGCGCCGAGATCAGCTCCGCCTCGTCGGCGACGAGCGACCGGGCGACCACGGCGTGGCCCCGCGCCGCGGCCCACGCCGCGATCGCGTCGCCGCTGGTGTCGGCGCGCTCGCCGCGGGCGCCGGCGTCGGAGATGGTGAGGATGGCGAGTCGCAGGGGCATCGGGTCGGGAACGGGGGAACGGGAGCCGGGCTCAGGGCACGGCCGGCCCGAGCACGTCGAGGTCGCGCGGGCCGTGCCGCGAGTCCAGCTCGACGGCGAGCCCCGCGACCACGAGGTCGGCGGGGAGGATGCCGAGCGCCACGCCCACGCGCCCGGGGAGCCGCACCCCGCCGCTCGTGACGGCGCCGACGACGCGCCCGCGGTAGGCCAGCGCCTGCCCCGCGCGCGGGAGCGCGCCGTCGCGCAGCTCGAGCCGTGCCAGGCGGCGCAGCGCGGGCCGTGCGAGCTCGGCCCGCAGCGCGGCCTCGCCGGGGAAGTGCGCCCCCTTCTCGAGCGCCACGAGCGCGCCGAGCCCCGCCTCGAGCGGGCTCAGCTCCTGCACGAAGTCGGCGCCGGCGCGCGGCGTGCCGCGCGCGATGCGCGCCATCTCGACCGCCCCGGCGCCGATCGGCGCGGCGCCGGCCGCCGCCAGCGCGCCCTCGAGCCGCTCCGCGTCGCGCGCGCGGCAGAAGAGCTCGTGCGTGACGAGGCCGCGGTCGCGCGCGGCGGCGAAGCACTGCACCTCGGCCACGCGGGCGAGCGCCACGCCGCCCTCGGGCAGCGGGGGCGCGCCGAGGCGCGCCAGCACCTCCGCCGCCCCCGGCCCGCCGACGCCGACGAGCGCCGTCTCCTCCGCGATCGCCTTCAGCCGCACGTTGGCACCCCGCTTCCGTGCCACGAGCGCCTCCCACGCAGCGGCGCGGGCCGGGGCATCGGCGGTCACGAGGAGCTTGTCGGGGAGCCGGTAGGCGACGAGGTCGGCCACGACGGCGCCGCCCGCCGTGCAGAGCAGCGTCGCCTGCCAGCGGCCCGGGGCGAGCGCGGCGACGTCGTTCGTGCCGACGCGGTTCAGCAGCGCGTGCCGGTCGGGGCCGGAGAGCTCGAAGGCGTGCCGCCACGCGGCGCGCACCTGCACCGGCCCGCGCGCCGCGCGCGCCGCGTCGAGGAGCAGGCGCGCCGGCCCCGCGGCGGGCGCCATCACCCCGTGAGCATCGCGAGCAGCGCCTTCTGCGCGTGCAGGCGGTTCTCCGCCTGGTCCCACACGCGCGACTGCGGCCCCTCGAGCACCGACTCCGCCACCTCCTCGCCACGGTGCGCGGGGAGGCAGTGGAGGAAGATCGCGTCCGGCGCGGCGCGGCGCATCAGCGCGTCGTCCACGATGAACCCCGCGAACGCCCGCTCGCGCACCTGCTGCTCCGCCTCCTGCCCCATCGAGGCCCACACGTCGGTGTTCACCACGTGGGCCCCCGCGACCGCCTCGGCAGGCGACCGGACGAGCGTGACCGTCGTGGCCTGCCGCGCGGCGGCGACGACGGCGGGGTCGGGGTCGTACCCCTCCGGCGCCGCGACGCGCAGCTCGAAGCCGAGGGCACCGGCGGCCTCGATCCAGCTGTGGCACATGTTGTTGCCGTCGCCGACCCAGGCCGCGACGCGGCCGTCCATCCCGCCGAACGCCTCGCGGGCGGTGAGCAGGTCGGCCAGGATCTGGCAGGGGTGCGAGAAGTCGGTCAGCCCGTTGATGACGGGCACCGACGCGTAGCGCGCCAGCTCCTCGACATCGGCCTGCGCGAAGGTGCGGATCATGATCGCGTCCACGTAGCGCGACAGGACGCGGGCCATGTCGCGGATCGGCTCCCCCCGCCCGAGCTGGATGTCGCGCGCGGAGAGGAACACCGGGTGCCCGCCGAGCTGCCGCACCCCGACCTCGAACGAGACGCGGGTCCGCGTGCTGCTCTTCGCGAAGATCAGGGCGACGCTCTTCCCCTCGAGCGGGCGCTCCTCGTAGTCGCCGCGCTTCATGCGGGCGGCGAGGTCGAGGAGGGCGAGCAGCTCCGCGCGGGAGAAGTCGCGGATGTTGAGGAAGTCGCGCTTGGGCATCGCGGGGCGGGGGTGGAGGATGCCGAACGGTACCGGCGTCGCGGCGGGCGGAGCAAGCGTGGTAGCTTCCGGGCGGTGCTGGCGCTCGCCCTGCTCCTGCTCGCGGCCGATTCCGTGCCCGATCCCGTCCCGGAGGTCCACAGCGGCCTCGCGGGACGGCTTGCCGTGCGCGCCCCGCGCCTCGAGGCGGCGGTGCAGGTGGACGGCGTGCTCGACGAGCCGGCCTGGCAGCAGGCGGCGCTCCTCACCGGTTTCTCGCAGTACCTGCCGGCCGACGGGATCCCCGCCGCCGACACCACCGAGGTGCTCGTCTGGTACAGCCCGACGGCGATCCACTTCGGCATCCGCGCGCACGAACGGCACACCTCCCCGCAGGTGACCCTCGCCGACCGCGACCGGATCGGCGCCGACGACTGGGTGCAGATCCTCCTCGGCACCTTCCACGACTCGCGGCAGGCGCTGGTCTTCATGGTGAACCCCCTCGGCGTGCAGGCCGACGGCGTCATCCTCGAGACCGGCCAGCGCAACTCGACCGGCTCGATGGGCGGCGGCTCGATGACCGTGCGCGACGCCCCCGACCTGAGCCCCGACTTCATCTGGCAGTCGAAGGGACGGGTGACGGACACCGGGTTCGAGGTCGAGATCCGGATCCCGTTCAAGAGCCTCAAGTTCCAGGAGCGCGACGTCCAGACCTGGGACCTCAACATCGTGCGCCGGGTGCAGCACTCCTCGTTCGAGGACAGCTGGGCGCCGGTGAAGCGCGCGAGCGCGACCTTCCTGGGGCAGTCGGGGACGCTGGAGGAGCTCACCGGGCTCAGCCGCGGGCTGGTGCTCGACGTCAACCCGACGGTGGTCGAGCGGGTCGTGGGCAACCCGGAGCCCGGCACGGACCAGTGGGGATACGGGTGGACCCGGCCCGAGGTCGGCGCCAACGTGCGCTGGGGCGTGACCAACAACCTCACGCTGAACGCCACGGTGAACCCCGACTTCTCGCAGGTCGAGTCCGACGTGGGGCAGTTCAACTTCGACCCGCGGCAGGCGCTCTTCTTCCCCGAGCGGCGGCCGTTCTTCCTCGAGGGGATCGAGCAGTTCAACGTCCCCAACCAGCTCATCTACACCCGCCGCATCGTCCAGCCGATCGGCTCCGCCAAGCTGACGGGCAAGACGGCGGGGACCGACGTGGCGCTGCTCACCGCGTTCGACGACCGGGCGTACTCGGCGTCGGGCGAGGACGTGCCCTTCTTCGCCATCGCGCGGCTGCAGCGCGACGTGGGCCGCAACTCGCGGCTCGGGGTCGCGTACACGAACCGGATGGACGGCGGCGACTACAGCCGCGTCGCCGACGTGGACGGCCGCCTCGTGTTCGCGAAGCTGTACCAGGTCGCCTTCCAGGGGGCGTACAGCTGGAACCGCACGGGCGACGTCGCCACCGACGCGCCGCTCTGGGAGCTGCGGCTGAGCCGCACGGCGCGCGAGAGCAACATCCGCTACACCTTCCGCGGGATCTCCGACCGGTTCAACACGCAGAGCGGGTTCATCCGGCGCCGCGGAATCGCGCAGATGAGCCTCGACACGCGCTACACCCTCTTCGGCCGGCAGGACGACTTCCTCCAGAGCGTCACCGGCGGCCTGATGGGGTCGCTCGACTACCGCTACCAGGACTTCGTGCAGGGGCGGCCGTCGCAGGACCGGAAGTTCCACATCAACCTGGGCGCGCAGCTGAAGGGCGGGTGGTCGCTGCGCGGGGCCGCCTTCATCGAGTCGTTCGGCTACGACTCGGCGCTCTACGCCGGCTACGCGCTCGAGCAGCCGCTCGCGGGCGGCGCCACCGACACGATCCCCTTCACCGGCACCCCGCGCCTGGAGAACCTCGACTGGGTGCTCGGGGTGACGACGCCGCAGTGGAAGTTCATGACCCTCGACGCGTCGGTGATCTGGGGGCGCGACGAGAACTTCTTCGAGTGGGCGTCGGGCGACATCCTCTTCGTGACCGCGGGGGTGAACCTGCGGCCGACGGACAAGATCCGCACCGAGCTGACCTGGAACTACCAGTCGGTGCGGCGGCCGGACGACGGCTCGCTGGTGAACTGGGCGCAGGTGGCGCGCGCGAAGGTGGAGTACCAGATCAACCGCTGGATCTTCGTGCGCCTGATCGGCCAGTACCAGGGCCAGCGCACCGATTCGCTGCGCGACAACTCGCGCACCGAGTACCCGATCCTCGTCTACGACAGCTCGCGCGACACCTACGTCCGGGCGATCGCGGCCAGGAACGCGAACGTCCGCGGCGACTTCCTCTTCTCGTACCAGCCCACGCCGGGGACGGTCTTCTTCTTCGGCTACGGCAGCACGCTGCTGGAGCCCGACGGGATCACCGAGCCCGGGCTCCGGCGCGCACAGGACTCGTTCTTCCTGAAGGTGAGCTACCTCTGGCGGATGTAGGGCGCGACCCGGCGCACTAGTGGCAGTTCGCGGTCGTGCAGCAGCAGCCGTTGGAGGTGCAGCGGAACCAGGCCTCGTCCTCGACGAGCACGCGCGCCATCGTGCTCATGGCGCCGCTGTCTCCGGTCGTCTCCTTCCCGGGAAGTGGGGGACGGCGGAAGTCCGCATCCTCCTCCACCTGCTGGGTCATCTCGGTGTAGAACAGCGGAATCTGCGGTCGATTCCCGCGTTCCCTCGCCTCGACGAAGACGAACCGGAGACCGCCGCTCTGGCCACGGCCGTCGACCCACACGAGGCTCTCGTGGCGCCCGATGCCGAACTTCTTCCACCCCTTGTTGCGCGCGGAGACGTAGCCGATGAAGCGGCCCTGGCGAAGCTCGTCCATCGTCAGCTCGCTCAGTCGCGCCGCCGGCACGATGTCCGCACGCAGCCAGGTGTCCCGGTCGCGCACTTCCTTGTCGATGCGGCCCTTCGACCGGTCGAAGCATGCCGTGCCCTGCCTTCCGACGAACCTCGCGATCGAGTCCCATGGCACCTGCCCGATGTCCCCGTTGTAATCGTCAAGCCAGGGCGGCTTGGGGGGCTTGCCAGCACTGTTGCAGTCGCTGCGGATCGCGACGCGGGACCCGCTCGGTGTGCATCCCATGGCCATCAGAGTGAGCGCACAGAGTGCGAGGGGAAGCGCTGGCAGCGTCATGGTCGGCCTCGACAATGGGGAGTGGAAGGGGAGACTGCGCGCCCTCACCTGACGGGTCGCTCCAGCAGGTCCATCACCGGCTGCATGGCTTCGTCGGACTTCGCGAGCAGCGCGTTCGCGCGCCGTCGCCACGCCGTCGCGCCCGATCCGTCGCCCCGGGCGTCGTGCCACGCGCCCTGCAGCACCATGGCGCGCCAGAGCGCCGCCGCCGACGGCACGCGCGTCATCAGGTCGGGCCGCACGCGGTCGAGTTCGTCGAGCCATGCCGTGAGGTGTGCCTCGGCTCCGGCGAGATCTCCGGCCGCCCGCAACACCTCGGCCTCGGCGAGCACGATCTCGCCGGCCACGTCCGCCGGTCCGAGACCGTCGTCGCGCCGCACCGCCAGCACCTCCTGCACCCGCCGCCGTGCCCCGGCGCTGTCGCCCCGCACGAGCGCCGCCTGCGCCTCGAGCAGCCACCCCTCGGGCCGTCGGTGCGCCGCGAGCGGCCCGGTGGCCGAGAAGGCGAACATCGCCGGCTGCTCGAGCAGCGCCGCGCGCCAGCGCGGCCGCGCGTCGCGGGCCACCTCGCGCTCGAGCGCCGCCGCCACGCGCGCGTCGAGCGCGCGCACGCTGTCGGGGGCGACCCCGGCGGCGGCGTAGGCCAGGAGCGCGGCGGCGTCGGCGAGGAGCGCCTGCGGCACCTCACCGCCGTCGGCGGCGGCGCGCCGGCCGAGCCGCGCCGCGGCGTGAACCTGCCCCGTGAGCATCGCCAGCGGCGCGAGGGCGCGCGCGTCCTCCGCGGACGGCGCCGGGCCGGCGGCGGCGACGACCGAGTCGGCGAGCCGGGCGGCGCCGGCCATGTCGCCGGCCGCGAGCCGCTGCCGCACCGCGAGCTGCACCACGCGCAGCCGCTGGCCGGGCGCCGTCGCGAGGGCCGCGGCGCGCGCCACGGCCGTGGCGGCCGCCGTGCCGTCGCCCGCGTCGAGCGCCAGCTCCGCGCGCGCTTCCCACGCATCGGCCGATCGCGGGAAGGCGCCGGTCCACTCGGAGCCGATGGCGGCGAGCCGGGCGCGGTGACGCACCAGCGCCGCCCGGCGGGCCGGCGCCTCGACGACGGCGGGCGCGATCTCGTCGAGCGCGGCCACGGGCCGCGGACTCCACGCCACCGTGTCGCTGGCGAGCGCGGGGAACGCCACGAAGCGCGCGCTGTCGGCGCCGACGCCGGGGCGCACCACGTAGCCGCGCACCGGCATCACCCGCGCGAGCCGCATCGCGGCCATGCTGCGGTAGGCGCGGTGCGCCGACGGCGCCAGCCGGAACGCCTCGCCGTAGGCCGACGCCGCCTCGTGCCAGCTCGCGCGGAACTGCCACCGCCCGCCCGCGTCGCGCAGCACGGCGTCGTCCTGCGCGAGGCAGTCGCCCAGGCCGAGCCAGCCGCGCACGTCGTTGGGGTCGCGGCGGAGCTGCTCGCGGTAGGCCGTGCAGGCGGTCGCCGGGTCGCCCACCGCCAGCGCGGCGAGGGCGCTCGCCGCATGGCCGTCCGGGGCGCCGAGCTGGTCGGCGAGGTTGCGTGCGGCGATGGCGTAGGGACGCCACTGCTCCACCGGCTCGCCGAGCCAGGCCCCGACCTGCGCCCGCCAGAGGAGCCCCATCCCGTAGGTGGGATCCACCTGCGTCGCCCGCCCGAAGGCGGCGCGCGCGCGCGGCAGGTCCCACTCGCCGAGCGCCTCCCACCCGTCGGCGACGGCGGTGATCGCCTCGAGCTTCGGGGTGGCGAGCACCGCCTCGTTCACGGTGTCGGGGAGACGCAGGATGTGCAGCACGAGGAGCCGCGCGAGCTGCCGGAACCCGCGCTCGAGCGCCGCCGGGTCCACCGCCACGACCGCGGCCTGGCTGAAGACCGGCTGCTCGGCGTCGCGCGTGTCGTAGAGGAGCAGCTCGATGCGCGCCGAGTCGCGGCTCAGGCCGCTCGCGACGTCCACCCACACGAACTGCGCGGCGCCGAGCCGCGTGGCGAACTGGCTCGCGGTGGCGACCGTCACCGGGCGGTCGCCGCGCTGCAGCGCGTCGAGCACGCGCATGCGGTTCACGAGCCGCAGGTCGGGCCACGGCCCCAGCGCGTCGTAGAGCACGGTGAGGCAGGCCTCGGCGCGCAGGAGGTCGGCGAGCCGCTCGTCGCGGTGCGCCATCGGGGCGATCACGATCAGCGGGTCGCCCGCCGGCGCCGGCGCCGCGCGCGTGCGCAGGAGGCCCCACGCGCCGAGCCCGACGACGACCGCCCCGAGGAGCCAGGTCCAGCGGCGGCGCACGGCGCGCAGCCCCAGCGGGAACTCCGCGGTCGGCGCCACGTCGCCGGCGAGCGCGGCCATGAACGACGCCATGTCGGGGAAGCGCTCGGCGGGGGTCTTCGCCATCGCGCGGAGCAGCGCGCGCTCCAGGTGCTCGGGCACGGTGGCGCGCGCGAGGCGGATCGCGGGCGCCGGCTGGTGCAGGTGCCGGCTCAGCACCGCCTGCGGGGTGGGGCCGCCGAACGGCGGCTCGCCCGCGAGCGCCTCGTACACGACGCAGGCGAGCCCGTACTGGTCGCTGCGCCCGTCGAGGCCGGCCTCGCCGCCGATCTGCTCCGGGCTCATGTACGCCGGCGTGCCGACCATGTGGCCGGTGGCGGTGATGCGCGTGGAGCGCTGGTCGAGCGGCTTCGCGATCCCGAAGTCGGCGAGGAGCGCCTTCCCGCCGGCGAGCAGGATGTTCTCCGGCTTCACGTCGCGGTGCACGACCCCCTGGCGGTGGGCGTAGGCGAGCGCCTCCGCCACCTGCCGCGCCACGGCGACCACCTCGTCCACGGGGAGCTGGCGCTCGCGCTCGAGCCGCGCCCGGAACGACTCGCCCTCGACGAAGGGCATCGTGTACCAGAGCTGGCCCCCGGTCTCGCCGGAATCGAGCACCGGGAGGATGTGCGGGTGCGCGAGCCGCGATGCGAGCTGGATCTCGCGCAGGAACCGCCCGTCGGCGAGGTGCGGGTGCAGGTCGGCGTGGAGGATCTTGACCGCGACGTCGCGGCCCTCGCGGAGGTCGCGGCCCAGGTAGACGGTCGCGGCGGCCCCCCGCCCGAGCTCGCGCTCGAGCGTGTAGCGCCCCCCCAGCGGGACGGCGGTCGGCAGGTGCGTCTCGGGCAGGGGCACCGTCCCTGGTGAGTGCCTGCCCTGACTATAGGGCGCGCCCCGCCACGCGGCCAGAGCCGGCCCGTGTCACGATCGGCGCGGCGCCGGGAGGCCCCGTCGTTACAGGATGTAGCGCCGCAGGTCCTCGTCGGAGACGAGCGACTCGAGCCGGGCCCGCACCAGGGCGCCGTCGAGCCGGATCTGCCTGGTGGGCCAGTCGGGCAGCTCGAACAGCAGCTCGTCCATGAGCGCCGCCATCACCGTGTGGAGCCGCCGCGCGCCGATGTTCTCCATCCGCTCGTTGGCCACGCGCGCGATCCGCGCGACCTCGTGGATCGCGTCCTCGGTGAACTCGAGCGACGCCCCCTCGGCCGCCACGAGCGCCTGGTACTGGCGCGTCAGCGCGTTCTCGGGCTCGCTGAGGATGCGCACGAAGTCGGCCTCGGTGAGCGGCTGCAGCTCCACGCGGATCGGGAAGCGGCCCTGCAGTTCGGGGATGAGGTCCGAGGGCTTGGAGACGTGGAACGCCCCGGCCGCGATGAACAGGATGTGGTCGGTGCGGACGTAGCCGTAGCGCGTCTGCACCGTGGAGCCCTCGACGATCGGGAGGAGGTCGCGCTGCACCCCCTCGCGCGAGACGTCGGGGCCGGCGGTCGCCCGCTCGCCCGCGATCTTGTCGATCTCGTCCACGAAGATGATCCCGTGGTTCTCGACGCGGTCGAGCGCCTCGTTCACCACGTCGTCCATGTCCACGAGCCGCTTCAGCTCCTCGTCCACGAGGACGCGGCGCGCGTCGGGGATCCGCAGGACCCGGCGCTTCTTCCGCTTCGGCATGACCTCCTTCAGCCAGTCCATCATGTTGAAGTCGGTCCCCTCCATCCCCTGCGGCGGCTGCATCGCGTCGGGGAGCGGGTAGCCCTCGGCGGTGATCTCGATCTCGACCTCGCGCTCGTCGAGCTGCCCCTCCTCCAGCATCTTCCGCAGCTTCTCGCGAGACCGCTGCCGCCGCTCCTCCTCAGGGGTCGGCGCGCGCTCGGCGCGGGCCTGCCCGCCGGGCCCCACGACGAACACGGGCGGCTCCGCCCGCGCCTCGCCGGCCGCCGGCTCGGGGGCGGCCGGGAGCAGGAGGTCGAGCAGCTTCTCGTCGGCCGCCTTCTCCGCCTCGGGGTAGACCTCGTCCTCGCGCTCGGTGCGCACCATGCTGATCGCGGCGTCCACCAGCTCCCGCACCATCGACTCCACGTCGCGGCCGACGTAGCCCACCTCGGTGAACTTCGACGCCTCGACCTTGATGAACGGCGCGCCGGCGAGCCGCGCGAGCCGGCGCGCGACCTCCGTCTTCCCGACCCCCGTGGGGCCGATCATGATGATGTTGTACGGCGTGATCTCGTCGCGGATCTCGTCGGGCGCCTGGCTGCGGCGCCAGCGGTTGCGGACGGCGATCGCGACGGCGCGCTTCGCCGCCTGCTGGCCCACGATGTAGCGGTCGAGCTCGGCGACGATCTGGCGCGGCGGCAGCTCCTCGAGCCAGGGCGGCGGCTGCCCGGCCGGGGCGTCGGGGGAGGCGGGATCGGGATTCGTCATGCGGGCAAAGCTACACCGGGCCGGGGCCGCCGGCGCGGGAGGGCTACGGCGCCGGCAGCTCGAGGAGGGTGAGGTGGCGGTTGGTGAAGACGCAGATGTCCGCGGCGATGCCGAGGCTCCGCTCCACGATCTCCCGCGCGCCGAGCTCGGGCAGCGGCAGCAGGGCGCGGGCCGCCGCGAGGGCGTAGTTGCCGCCGGAGCCGACCGCGCAGACGCCGTCGTCGGGCTCGATCAGCTCGCCCGACCCGCTCAGCATGAAGACGTGCTCGAGGTCGGCCACCACGAGGAGCGCCTCGAGCCGCCGCAGCACCCGGTCGCTGCGCCAGTCCTTCGCCAGCTCGACCGCGGCGCGCGGGAGGTTGCCCGGGTAGCGGTCGAGCTTCTCCTCGAACTTCTCGAAGAGGGTCAGCGCGTCGGCGACGGAGCCCGCGAAGCCGGCGAGCACCTTGCCCCCGCGGAGCGCGCGGACCTTGGTCGCGCGCGACTTCATGATCGTGTCGCCGAGGCTCACCTGGCCGTCGCCGCCCATGGCGACGCGGCCCTGCTTGCGGACGGCGAGGATGGTCGTGCCGTGGTAGGCCATGGGTGTCCTCAGGCGCGCGGGTGCGCCTGCTGGTAGACCTTGCGGAGCCGCTCGACGCTGGTGTGGGTGTACACCTGCGTCGTCGCGAGCGAGGCGTGGCCGAGGAGCTCCTGCACCGCCCGCAGGTCGGCGCCGGCGTCGAGCAGGTGGGTGGCGAAGGTGTGCCGCAGCGCGTGCACCCGCAGCCCGCCGCCCACCGCCTCGAAGAGCCGGTGCATCGCCCGCTGCACGCTGCGCGGCGCGAGCCGGCGGCCCCGCCGCGTCACGAATAGCGCGCGCCGCTCGGCGCCCGGCCTCGCGACCGCCTCGTCGCGCAGCGGAAGATAGCCGCGCAGGGCGCGGACGGCCGCGCGCCCCACGGGCACGATCCGCTCCTTGCCGCCCTTGCCGCGCACCTTCACCTGGTCGCCGAGGAGGTCCACGTCGGCCACGTCGAGGCCGGCGAGCTCGGCGAGCCGCAGCCCGCTCGAGTAGAAGAGCTCGAGCATCGCCGCGTCGCGCCGCGCCTCGAGCCCGCCCTCGGCGGCCCGCGCCGCGGCCCACTCGCAGAGCGCCCGCGCCCGCGCCTCGTCGAGGTGCACCGGGAGCCGCCGCTCGAGCTTCGGGGCGCGCGTGGCGCGCACCACCGGCGCGCCGACGCCGCGCTCGGCGCGCAGGAAGCGGAAGAGCCCCCGCACCGCCGACAGCGCCCGCGCCGCCGAGCGCGTGGCGAGCCCGCGCCGCTTCAGCTCCCCGAGGAAGCCCCGGATCGCGAGGCGGTCCACCGTGTCCCACGTCCACGCCCCGCCGGTGTGCCGGTCGAGGAAGGCGGTGAACGCCGCGAGGTCGCGCGCGTACGCCCGCACCGTGTGCGGCGACACCTGCCGCTCGCGGCCGAGGTGCGCGAGGTAGAGGGCGACGTCGGGGTGCACGGCCGGCGCCGCGGCGGCGCTCACAGCGCCGCCGCCCACGCCCGCATCGCCGCCAGCGCGCGCTCGGCCTGCCGCGCCTTCCTCTCGTCCTTCCGCACGCGTCCCTCCAGCGGCTCGAGGAGGCCGAAGTTCGCGTTCATCGGCTGGAAGTGCCTCGGGTCCGCCTCCCGAAGGTAGCGGCAGAGCGCGCCGAGCATGGTGGTGGGCGGCGGCACCACCGCGGGCTGCCCGGCGAGGACCCGGGCGAGGTTGATCCCGGCGAGCAGCCCGGTGCCGAGCGACTCGGTGTAGCCCTCGACGCCCGTGAGCTGGCCGGCGAAGAGGAGCCGCGGGTCGTCGGGGGCCGCGAGCGCGGGCCCGAGGCAGGCCGGGCTGTTGAGGTAGGAATTCCGGTGAATGCTGCCGTAGCGCAGGAACTCGGCGTCGCCGAGCCCGGGCACCATCCGGAAGACGCGCTGCTGCTCCGGGATGCGGAGCCGCGTCTGGAAGCCGACCAGGTTCCACATCTGGCCCGCGCGGTCCTCGCGCCGGAGCTGCACCACCGCCCACGGCTCGCGCCCGGTGCGCGGGTCGGGCAGCCCCACCGGCTTCATCGGCCCGAAGCGCAGCGTCTCGCGGCCCCGGCGCGCGAGCTCCTCGACCGGCAGGCACCCCTCGAAGTAGGGCACCTCGTCGAAGCCGTGCGCGGCGAACCGGTCGGCGGCGACGAGCGCGTCGAGGAACGCGTCGTACTCCTCGCGCGAGAGCGGGGCGTTGAGGTAGTCGTCGCCCTCGCCCTTGCCGTAGCGCGAGGCGGCGTAGAGCGCCGCGTGGTCGAGCGACTCGTCGGCGACGATCGGCGCGATGGCGTCGTAGAAGGCGAGCGACGCGGTGCCGAGGCGCGCGGCGATCGCCGCGGCGAGCGCATCGGAGGTGAGCGGTCCCGTCGCCACGATCCCGGGCGACGGGAGCTCCGTCACCTCGCCGCGCTCCACGCGGATGCGCGGATGCGCCGTGACCCGCGCGTGCACCTCGCGCGAGAAGAGCTCGCGGTCCACCGCGAGCGCGGCCCCGCCCGGCACCCGCGCCAGGTCGGCGCACGAAAGCAGCAGGCTGCCGAGGAGGCGGAGCTCCGCCTTGAGCAGGCCGTGCGCGTTGACCGTCTCGACCGACTTGAAGGAGTTGCTGCAGACCAGCTCGGCGAGGCGGTCGGACTGGTGCGCGGGGGTGCCGCGCGCCGGCCGCATCTCGTGCAGCACGACGTCGACGCCGCGTTCCGCCAGCGCCCAGGCCGCCTCGCAGCCGGCGAGCCCGCCGCCGACCACGTGCGCGAGCATTACGCGGCGCCCGTCCTCTTCTGCTTGCGGGCCGGCGCCGCGGCCTTCGCCGGCTTCGCGGCCTTCGCGGCCGTCGCCGTCTTCACGGACTTCGCGGCTTTCGCGACCTTGACCGCCTTCGCCCCGGCCGGGCGCTTCGCCGCCGGCGCCTTCGCGGCGCTGGCGGCCGCCGCGGGCGCGCGCGTCGGGGCTGCGGTGGCCTTCCGCGCCGGCGCCGCGCGGCCCCGCGCGCCGCGGCCCCCGCGGGGGGCCTGGGCCCGCTTCGCGTCGAGCAGCGACAACGCCTCCTCGAGCGTCACCTGCTGCGGGTCCCGCTCCCTCGGCAGCGATGCCGAGACGTCGCCGTGCTTCACGTAGGGGCCGTACTTCCCCTCGAAGAGGTGCACCGGCTCCCCGTCGACCGGGTGCGCGCCGAGGGTGCGCAGCGGCGTCGGCGCGGTGCGGCCGCGGCCCAGCTTCGGCTGCGCCAGCAGCTCGAGCGCGCGCTCGAGCCCGATGGTGAGCACGTCGTCGCCCGCCTTCAGCGAGCGGTAGTCCTTCTCGCCGCCGCCCTTGTCGTGCACCACGTAGGGCCCGAAGCGACCGAGCCCGGCGAAGACCTTCCCGCCGCCCACCGGGTGCGTGCCGAGCAGCCGCGGCAGCGACAGCAGCCCGACCGCCGGCGCCAGCGTGAGCGTCGCGGGGTCGGTGCCCTTCGGCAGCGAGGCACGCTTCGGCTTCGGCGTCTCGTCGGTCACCTGGCCGAGCTGCACGTACGGCCCGTACTGGCCCGTGAGCAGGAAGATCGGCTCGCCCGTCTCGGGGTGCGTGCCGAGCTGGTCGGGTCCCTCGATCTTGCGGCGGAGCAGCTCGTCCACCTGGCCGGCGTCGAGGTCGGCGGGCGCGAGGTCGGCGGGGAGGGAGGCGCGCACCACGCCGTCGTCGCGCTTCACCTCGATGTACGGCCCGAACCGGCCGATCTTCACCGCGCCGTCCATCCCGTCGAGGTCCACGGTGCGGGCCTCCGAGGGGAGGATCCGGGCCTCGTGCACCTCCACCTGGCGCTGCAGCCCCTGCTCGCCCAGGTAGAAGTCGCGCAGGTACGGCAACCACTCCGCGCGGCCGGCGGCGATGTCGTCGAGCTGCTCCTCCATGCGCTTGGTGAACTCCACGTCCACCAGCTCGGTGAGCTCCCGCTCGAGGAGCTGCGTCACCGCGAACGCCACGAAGGTGGGCACGAGCGCCTGGCCCTGCTGCACGGCGTACTTGCGGTCGAGCAGCGTGCCGATCACGGTCGCGTAGGTGCTCGGGCGGCCGACGCCGTTCTTCTCCAGCTCCTTGACCAGCGAGGCCTCGGTGTAGCGCGCCGGGGGCTGCGTCTGGTGGCTCACCGCCTCGAGCTCGCGGCAGGCCGGGGTGTCGCCGGCCCGCAGGGCGGGGAGGACGACCTCCTGGTCCTCGAGCGCGGCGTCGGGGTCGTCGCTCCCCTCGACGTAGGCGCGCAGGAAGCCGGCGAACTCGATCCGCTTGCCGCTCGCGCGGAAGGTGGCGTCGGCGGCCTCGAGGCCGACGGCGATCTGGGTGAGCTTCGCGTCGGCCATCTGGCAGGCGACGGTGCGCTTCCAGATCAGCTCGTAGAGCGCGAGCTCGCGGCCCGAGAGCCCCGTCGCGTCGGGGGTGCGGAAGTGCGTGCCGGCGGGCCGGATCGCCTCGTGGGCCTCCTGGGCGTTCGCGCTCTTCGTCTCGTACTGCCGCGGCGCGTCGGGGAGGTACGACGCGCCGTAGAGGCGCGTGATCGTCTCGCGCGCCGCCTCGAGCGCCTGGCGCGAGAGCGACACGGAGTCGGTGCGCATGTAGGTGATGTAGCCGTTCTCGTAGAGCGACTGCGCCGTGCGCATCGTGTCGCGCGCCGAGAGGCGCAGCTTGCGGTTCGCCTCCTGCTGCAGCGTGGAGGTGGTGAACGGCGGCGCCGGCCGGCGGGTCTGCGGCTTCTCCTCGACCGACGCGACGCGCCAGGTCGCCTGCCGCAGCCGCGCCTCGAGCTCGCGGGCGGGCGCCTCGCCGAGCAGCAGGACGTCCCGGCCCGCGGCGATGCGGCCGGTGTCCTTGTCGAAGTCGGCGCCGGTCGCGATGCGCCGGCCGCCCAGCGCGACGAGCTCCGCGCGGAAGCGCTGCCCCCCCTGCTCGAGCGTGGCGACGAGGTCCCAGTAGGTGCCGGTGCGGAAGGCGCGGCGCTCGCGCTCGCGCTGCACCAGCAGCCGCATGGCGACCGACTGGACGCGCCCCGCCGAGAGCCCGAAGGCGATCTTGCGCCAGAGGAGCGGGGAGACGGTGTAGCCGACGAGCCGGTCGAGGATGCGCCGCGTCTCCTGCGCGCGCACGAGCCGCTCGTCCACCTCGCGGGTGTGCGCCAGGGCGTCGGCGATCGCCTCCCGGGTGATCTCGTGGAAGACCATGCGCCGCACCGGCACGCGCGGCTTCAGCACCTCGAGCAGGTGCCAGGAGATGCTCTCGCCCTCGCGGTCCTCGTCGGTGGCGAGGATGAGCTCGTCGGCCTCGCCGAGGGCGTCCTTGAGTTCCTTGACCACCTTCCGCTTGTCGGCGGGGACGATGTAGAGCGGCTCGAAGTCGTCGGCGACGTTCACGCCGATGCGCGCCCAGTCCTCGCCCTTGTACTTCGCGGGGATCTCGCTCGCGTTGTCGGGAAGGTCGCGGACGTGGCCCATCGAGGCCTCGACGCGGTACCCCGGCGGCAGGAAGCCCTTGATCGTGCGCGCCTTGGTCGGCGACTCGACGATCACGAGCGCCCGCCGGGTCCCCGGGGTGCGTGCCGCTCTCTTGGTGGTCGCCATCGTCCTCTCAGTCGCTCCCGGTACGTCCGGCTGGGCCGGTCCAATGGGGCAGGGAAGAAAGGGGACGACCCCTGCCCGCGCAAGCCGATCCGACGCAAGCCGTTGCCGGAAGGGCGCTTACCATCCGGCGAGCCGCCGCGCGATCGCCGCGATGTCGGTCGCGGTGGCGAGCGGGCCGCGGTCGGGCTCCACGTCCACCGTCACGTCCGCCAGCCGGTAGAAAGGCTCCCGGGCCTCGAGCAGCGCCGCGACCTTCGCCGTCGCGTCGCCGGTCGCGAGCAGCGGGCGCCGCTGGCGGCTGCGCTCCACGCGCCGGGCGGCGGTGGCCGGGCTCACGCGCAGGTACACGAGCAGCGCCCGCGCGCGCGCGCGCTCCATCTCGCCCGGCTGCGCGGCCCAGCCGCCGCCGGGCGCGATCACCGCCGCCTGCCCCTTCAGCAGCCGCGCCATCGCGTCGCGCTCGAGCTCGCGGAAGCGGGGCTCGCCCTCGGTCGCGAAGATCTCGTCGATGGTGCGGCCGGTGCGCGAGACGAGGAACCGGTCCACGTCCACGAAGTCGGCGTCGAGGAGGGTCGCGAGGTGCCGGCCCACCGTGGTCTTCCCCGCCCCGGGGAGCCCGACGAGGACGAGGTGCCGCCGGATCACGCGCCGTCCGGCGCGGGCGCCTCCTGCAGCTCGCGCCAGCGGCGGCCGAGCGCGGCGAGGTAGCCCTCGACGTTGCGGCGCAGCTCGCCGAGCGAGTCGCCGCCGAACTTCTCGAGCAGGGCGTCGGCGAGCACGATCGCCACGAGCGCCTCGGCGACGACGCCCATCGCGGGGACCGCGGTGACGTCGGACCGTTCGCTCTGCGCCGCGGCGGGCGCGCCGGTGGCGAGGTCCACGGTGCGCAGCGGCGCCATGAGCGTGGCGATCGGCTTCATCGCGACGCGCACCACGAGCGGTTCGCCGGTGGTCATCCCGCCCTCGAGGCCGCCGGCGTTGTTGGTCCGGCGCCGGAAGCCGCCGCGGGGGGAGAGCGCGGCGTCGTCGCGCTCGATCGGGTCGTGCACCGCCGAGCCCGGGCGGCGCGCCGCCTCGAAGCCGAGGCCGATCTCCACGCCCTTCACGGCGGGGATGGACATCAGGAGGCCGGCGAGCCGGCCGTCGAGCTTGCGGTCCCAGCTCACGTGGCTGCCGAGCCCGAGCGGGACGCCGCGCGCGACGACCTCGACCTCGCCGCCGAGCGTGTCGCCGTCGCGCTTCGCGGCATCCACCCGGGCGATGATGCGCGCCTCGGCGTCGGGGTCGAGAACGCGGACGGGCGAGGCGTCGGCGGCGGGGTTGAGCGGCACGGGGAGCGCCGCGGGCGGCGCGGCGGCGATCCCGCCCATCGAGACCACGTGGCTGCCGACCTCGATGCCGAACTCGTCGAGCAGCCGGCGGGCGAGGGCCCCCGCGGCGACGCGGGCCGCGGTCTCGCGGGCGCTGGCGCGCTCGAGGATGTCGCGGGCGTCGAGCCGGTCGTACTTGAGGACGCCGACGAGGTCGGCGTGGCCGGGCCGCGGGCGCGTGACGCGGCGGCGCCGCGGCGCCGGGTCGGCGTCGGCCTCGGCGGCCATCACGTCCTCCCAGTGCGCCCAGTCGCGGTTGCGGATGAGCATCGCCACCGGGCCGCCGAGCGTCTCGCCGGCGCGGACGCCGGCGAGCCACTCCACCTGGTCGGCCTCGATCGTCATGCGCGCGCCGCGGCCGTAGCCCTGCATGCGGCGGCGCAGGTCGTGGTCGATGGCGGCCGCGGAGACGGGGAGGCCGGCGGGCACGCCCTCGACGAGCGCGACGAGCGCCTTGCCGTGGGACTCGCCGGCGGTGCGGAAGCGGAAGTGCATGGGACCGGGGCTGGGGAGGCGGGAGCCCCACAATGCACGAGCCCGGCGGGGCGCCGGGCTCGGCATGCGGGGTCGGGGACGCGCGGGCGGCTACTCCTCCGCCACCGGCTGGTCCACCACGCGCGGCGTCACGAGGATGATCAGGTCGCGCCGGCGCTCGTTGTTGCGGGTGAACCCGAAGAGCGGGCCCACGATCGGCAGGCCGCTCAGGAGCGGGATGCCGGAGCGCTGCTTGGTGACCTCGGTGACCGTCAGGCCGCCGATCACCGCCGTCTCGCCGTCGTCCACGAGCAGCCGGTTGGCGGCCGTCTGCTTCTGGAAGATGAAGCCGAGGTCGGCCGCGGCGAGCGGGAAGACGTTCGAGCGCTCGGTCTTCAGGTTCATCAGGATGCGCCGGTCGTTCGTCACGTGCGGGCGGACCGTGAGCCGGATGCCCGTCTCGCGGAACTGCACGGTGGCGCGCGGGGCGGTCCCGACCTGGCCCACGGTGCTCACGTCGACCACGCGGAGCGGGATCTCCTCGCCGACGAGGATGTCCGCCTCGACGTTGTCGAGCGTGGTGATCGTGGGCTCGGCCTGGATGTCCGAGAGCTCGTTGCGCTCGAGCGCCTGCAGGAACGCGGTGACCGAGAACCCGCCGAGGGCGGTCGAGTACACGAGGTCGAGCGCGCTGCCGATCAGGTTCGAGCCGGCGTTGCCGATCGCGGCGAGCTGGTTCCCGCCGAGGTCGATGACGTTCTCCAGCGGGCGGTACGGCTCGCCGGTGGCCGGGTTCGGGCGCTGCACGAGCTGGTTGTAGAACTGCGTGCGGCTGCCGATGTCGTACTTGAGGCCGAGCTCCTCGACGTGGGTGCGGTCCACGAAGACGATCTTCGCCTGGATCGCGATCTGCGGCGTGCGGATGTCGAGGCTCTTCACGAACGCGCCGATGTCCTGCATGCGGGCGCGCGAGTCGGTGATGATGAGCGAGTTGGTGCCGGTGTCGGCGACCACGCGCCCCTTGCCCTTGGTGAGCACGCTCTCGACCGTCTTGGAGAGCGCCGACGCCTGGGCGTAGTTCACGCGGATGACCTGGGTCTCCGTCGGCTCGAGCGAGTCGATGGCGGAGAGGGTCTTGGGGTCGTCCACGCGGATGATGCCGCCGGCCATCTCCTGCGCGGAGAGGCCCTGCGCGGCGAGGATCGCCTGGAAGGCGAGGTGCCACGGCTGGTCCTTGATCTCCGCGGTGACCTCGCCCTTCACGTCCTTGCCGAGGATGATGGTGCGGCCGCTGAAGGCGGCGAAGCCGGCGACGACGTCGGCGACGCTGGCCTTGTCGTAGGTGGCGGTGATGCGCGGCTGCTCGGTGCGCGCGCCGAGGGGCGCGCGGGCGGCCACGGTGGGCCGGACCTCGATCGCCACGTCGGCGGGGTCGTCGGCGGCGGGCTCGGGGGCCGGCGCCTCGAGGGCGGCGGCGGGGAGCGCCGGGCGCGCGGCGAGGCTCGACACGCGGCGCGGGAGGGCGTCGCCCCCGGCGCGCCACGCGGCGAACTCGGCCGGCGCGGCCCACGAGACCTTCAGGGCGTCGCCGTCGCGCTCGACGCGGTAGGCCGGGGCGGCGTCGAACTCGAGGACGAGCCGGGCGACGTCGGCGGTGTTCTGCGCGAGCCGGACGTTGCGCAGGCCGGCGCGCGGCTGCCCGTCGTAGCGGGTGCCGGCGAGCGCGGTGGCGCGGGCGCCGCGCAGGTCGAGGACGACGCGGTGGGGCGACGCGAGCGTGAAGTCGCGCACGTCCACCGGGCCGCTGAGGCGCACGATCACCTCGGCCCGTCCCGCGGACGACTCGACCGCGAGGGCCTGCACCTCGGCGCCGTCCACCTGCCCGGCGGCCCGGGCCGCGGGCACGAGGGCGGCGAGCGCGGCGAGCGCCCAGCCGGTGGTGATGAACCGTCTCATGGGATCAGATCCTCCTGCCTGCGGAGCGAGAGAGTTTCCCTGCGAACCGTGCCGAAGTCCTCCACCGCGAAGACCACGTCCTTCGCCCGGATCTGCGAGATCGTCATCCGGCCGAGGCGCTCGCCCTCGCGCACCTTGTACCGCTTGCCGTCCTTCTTCTCGCGGAGCACCGCCACGCTGCGGCGGCTGTCGCGCGCGTCCTCGACGATCGCGACGAGCTGCAGCTCGCCGAGCTCGGGGCCGGCGGACGGGAGCTTCACCAGCGAGAGGAACGGGTCGCGCCCGCCGCCGCGGTAGCCGAAGGACTCGCGCAGGATGCGCACCTCCTCGGCGGCCTCCGGCTGCTGGGCCCGCGGCGTCGCCGCGGCGGGCGTTCCCCCCGCGGCGGGCGCGGCCGCGGGCGGCGTGGCCGGCGCGGCGGGAGCGTCGGCGGCGGCGGCCGGGGCCGCCGCCGCGGGGGCGGGGGCCGCGCCGGTCTCCTCCTCGGCGCCGCCGCCACAGGCGGCGATCGCGAGCAGGGCGAGCAGCAGGACGCGCGCGTCAGCGGCCATCGCCCTCGCCCTCCCCCTGCGCCGACTTCACGTAGGTGCGGATCATGAACTTCGCCTCGAGCAGGGCGCCGCTGGTGTCGCCGAGGGCGCGGCCCTTGTTCACGTCGGCCGGCGCCAGGTTCACGTCCACCGGCACGATGATGCGGCGGAGCGACGCGACGTCGGCGAGGAAGTGCCCGATCTGGTCGTACCGCCCGATGACGGCCACGTTGTACTTGTAGGTGCTGAACGGCGCCGGGCCGGCCTCGACCGGGAGCGGTGCCACCTGCGAGAGCGTCACGCCGCGGATCTTGGCGCGCGAGCTCATGTCGTCGAGCAGGTTGGGCACCTCGTTCTGCTCGGGCACGAGGGTGCGCAGGAGCCGCAGGCTCTGCTGGTACAGCTCGACGCGCCGCCGCAGGTCCTCGGCGCTCCCCTTGGCGAGCTCGGCCTTGGCCGAGTCGTTCTGGGCGCGCATGAGGGTGATCGAGTCGGCGATCGCGGTCTCGCGGGCCTTGAGCCCCTTGACCCCGCTCAGCCCGAACGAGTCGATGAGGGCGCCGTCGTAGAGGACGAAGCCCGCGAGCCCCGCGAGGAGGAGCAGGAAGAGCGACGTCGTGCGCGGATTGCTGGCCGATGCCATCTGCTCACCTCACCGATTCGACCAGCGGCACGGTGGCGATGAACGCCGAGTCCGCCGGGGTGAAGTCCGCCACGATCGTGAACGCGGTCAGCGGCCGGTCGGCCTCGATCACCGTCTGCGCCTGCAGCGGCGTGACGTTGGCGATCCAGGGCGAGGCCTCGAGGTCGCGGAGGTAGCGGGTGTAGGCCTGGATGTCGGCGGTGCGGCCGACGAGCGTGAACTTCAGCACGCGCGGCCCGGCGCTGTCGGCCGCCGCCTGCGGCTGCGGCGCGGCCGCCGGTGGTGCCGCCGGGGTGCCCGGCGCCGCGCCGCCCGAGGCGGCCACCGACACGAGCCAGGTGAACGGCGGGAGGGCGCGCGTCACCTCGTCGAGCACGTGGGCCCAGACGTAGCGGTCGCCGTCCACCTGCCGGATGGTGCTGATCTGCGCGAAGAGTGAGTCGCGCACCATCTCCTGCTTCTGCTTCTGCTTCAGGAAACCCTGGAAGCGGCGGTGCTCGGCGCGCACCTCCTCGATCTCCTGCTCGAGGGCCTCCACCGACGTGCGGGTGGTGAACCACCAGCCGCCCATGCCCACGACCGCGACGGCCCACGCCGCGATGGTCGCGAGGCGCAGCGGGTCGGTGACGCCGGCGGAGACGCCGCGCCCCCACTCGCGCACCTTCTCGAGCGGCGAGACCTTGCGGACGCGCTTCTGGCCGGGCCGGAGGTTGATCTCGATCTTCATGGTGTCGGGTCGCCCTCCGCTCAGGCCGCCGTGCGCAGCGCCAGGCCGACCGGCAGCATCAGCAGCGGCGCCACGTCGTCCACGTTCTCCGGGCCGAACGCCTCCGCCTCGTAGCGGAGCCGCTCGAGCGGGTGCGCGAGCTGCACCGGGAGGCGCAGCCGGTCCTCGAGGATCGCGGCGAGCCCCGGGATGCGGGAGCCGCCGCCGGTCACGTACAGCCGCGACAGCCGGCCCGCCGAGCGGCTCGCCGTCTGGAGGAACGCGGCGGCGCGCTCGATGCCGACCGCGAGCTCCTCGCCGCGGCCGCGCAGGAAGCTCTCGAGCTGGTCGCTCGTCGCGTCGCCGCGGATCATCCGGTCGGCCTCGTCGGCCGAGAGCCCGCGCTCGCGCTGCAGGTCCTCGCGGAAGCGGCGCGTCCCGGTCGGGATGTCGCGGTTCAGCACGGGGACGCCCTCGTCGAGCACGTTCACGTTGGTCGTCTCGTGGCCGATGTTCACGAGCCCCACCGTGCCGCTCATGGCGTCGGGGTAGTTGTACTCGAAGGCGTTGTGCAGCGCGAAGGCGTCCACGTCGATCACCGAGACGTCGAGCCCCACCTCGGCGAGCAGCGCCATCTTGTTCTCCACGAGCTCGCGCTTCGCCGCCACGAGGAGCACCGTCATCTGCGGGGCGGTGTTCTCGGGGTCGAGGATCTGGAAGTCGAGCTCGACGTTCTCCATGTCGAACGGCACGTGCTGCTCCGCCTCCCAGCGGATCAGCTCCCGCGCCTGCGCCTCGTCCACCCGGTCCATCGGGATCTTCTTGATGATCACGTCGCGGCCGCCGACGGCGGTGACGACCTTCCTCGCCTTCACCCCGGCCGAGGCGAGCAGTCCCTTGATCGTCTCCCCGACGAGCCCCGGGTCCATCACCTCGCCCTCGACGATGGCGTCGTTGGTGACGCCCGCGAGCGCGACCTTCGTCAGCACCGGCTCACCGCCGCGGTGGCTCACCACCGCGAGCTTGATGAGCCCGCTGCCGATGTCCAGGCCGACCGTCGTCGAACCACGACCGAAAAGCGCCATAGGGACCTGGGCTGTCAGACAGGGTGAGTGCCGAGAAACGTAACCAATCGACCCCCGAGGCTGTCAAGCAAAAAACGGCTTGAGATCGAACACGACAAATATTTGCCAGACAATGACTTATGATACCTCGAGCCCCGCCACTCCCACCCCGGCTCGGCAAGCGTTTGCAGCGCAGGACCCTCGCCTGCTGCAGCCCCCTGCAGCGGAGATAGTCCGCATGGTACGGGGGCAATGCATATGCCAGTTAGTGCACGGGATGAGGTAAGTATCGCGGCGATAACGGCTTGGGACAAGAGGCAGGTTCCGGGGTCGCCCGGATGCGGTCAGCGGGTGCCCGCCGCTTTCGCAAGGATTTTCTTGGCTTGCGGTGGTGCCGGCGCTAGAAGAGCCGGGTGAAGGAGCGGCCGAGGATCGGGCGCACACCCGCCAGCACGGTCGCGGCGCGCTGCACGGCGCAGGAGGAGTAGCGCAGGTTCGCGTCTCCTTCCAGCCGCGCGGGTGCGCTGCCGCTCGCGCTGATGATCGCGCCGTGCACGAGGTTGCCCGACTGCCGGAAGACGACACGGCCCCGCGCGACGATGACCCCGGCGTAGGTCACGCCGCCGTCGAGTGTCACGTCACCGTCCACGAGCAGCACGCCCTGGCCGATGCCGTTGGCCAGCGTGAGGTTGCCGGTGCGACGGAAGACCGGGAAGTAGTCGCGGCACTCGAAGACGCCGAACTGTGTGGGATCACCCCAGTTGTTGGGATCCGACAGATTGCAGGTCGGCGGCGGCCCGGGCGCCAGCGTGGGCAGCATGCCGCCGTAGAGCCCGCCGGGGAGCAAGACGGCCGCCATCGTCATCAGCGAGTCCACCAGCGCCGTCAGCGCCGCGGGCGCGACGCTCGCGTCGAGCATGACGATCGGCGGCGCGCCACCCACGCTCGCGGTGGCATCCACGGTGACCAGCTGGGCGGCGCGCACGCCGGCCAGCGACAGCGGAGCGGGGCACCCGATCCATCCGGGCGGGATGACATCGGTGCCGTCCACCCGCGCCGAGTCGGCGACCTGCACGGCGGCGCCCGCCACGAGCGCCGCGCGCGGCGTGTAGGCTCCGGACGTCCGCCGCACGAGGCGCGACACGACCTGCGTCGCCTGCCCGAGGCGGCCGGTGGACCGGACCAGGAAGAGCTGCGGATTGAGCGCGTGCACCGTGACCTGGTAGCTCCCGCCGCCGGCCACGTTCACCGACGCGAGTCGCACGCTGTCGCCGGGAAGCACGGCGCCAAGGGTCGCGGCGTCCCAGTCGCCGATGACGGTCTCGAGGCCGGCCTCCGCGGCCTGGAAGGCGCGGCTCGCCTCGGCGGCATTGAAGGCGGTCCGCTGCTCGAGCGCGCCGACGAAGTAGGTGCCGGACACGATCGCCCCGACGACGACGAGCGCGAAGATCGCGACGACGAGCGCGATCCCCCGCTCGTCGCGCCAGGGCGCGCGCACCGGGTCAGGGACGGACGGCATTGCGCAGGGTGGTCTCGTTCACGAGGCTGTCGGCCGCGATCACCGGGACTGCCGAGGCGCTCGTGAGGATGGGCAGCGCGCTCTCCGCGACGAGATGCGTACGGATGGCCCGGACGCGCCGGCGGTCGCCCGTGGCCACGCCGTTCTCGTCGAGGTACTCGAAGGCGAGCCCCCCTGCCGCGAGCGGACCGAGCACCGGCTGCGCCGTACCGCCACCGCTCACCGAGCGGGCACTGAGGTACCACCGGCCATCTGCCAAGGCCAGCGAGTACTCCATCACCTCGAACGTGCGCAGCGGGGCGCCGGGACGCAGGCTGTCGGCGGCGCCCGCGGCGCTCAGGGGGATCGAGAGCTGCAGCCCGGCCCGCAGGGTCATGGGGCAGGTCGCCGGCGCCACGGCGGTGAGCGGACGCGACACCCAGCCGTCGTCAGCGCCGCTGCCCGGGTTTCCCTCGAGGAAGAGCTGCACCGAGTCGCGCCCGGGCTGCGGCAGCCGGTAGGCCGAGAAGAACCGGGTGGTGTCGATGACCACGGCACCAGCCTGCGCCAGGCAGACGAGGGCTCCCGCCCGCGCGGCACGGAGGCGCACGCGATCGGGCATCGCCTCGAGCAAGTCGGGCGCGCTCGCGCTGCCCGGCAGGGAGTCGAAGCCCAGCTCCGCAAACTCCGCCGGCAGGATCAGCGCCGCCGTGCGCAGGTTCTGCTGCAGCGCCGCCCGCTCCGCCTGCGTGCGCGAGAGGCGCTGCGTGCCGAGCAGCGCCTGGTACAGGGCGGCCGTCACCAGCCCGACCATCGCGAGCACCACCATGAGCTCGAGGAGGCTGAACCCGGCGCGCCTCAGTCGCACGAGAGGGCGGTCTCCACCGTGATCGTGGCCGTGCCTGTCGCGACGGGGTAGCTGACGGTCAGGACGACCGGCCGCACCCGGCCCGTGGACGGGATGCTCCAGGAGAGGGTGACCCCGCGCACGGACTCGGACTGCGGACCAATCGCCAGCGCACCGCAGCGAGCAGGCGGCGAGCCAGCGCGGACCGAGGCCTGCCGGCGGATCGCCTCCAGCCGCGCGGCGGCCGCCTCGGTCGCGATGGTGGTCATGCGCCCGCGTCCCACCATGCGCGAGACGACCCCGGCCCCCGCGATGTAGGCCAGCACGCCGCCCACGAGCACGATCACGGCGACGAGGACCTCGACGAGCGTGAAGCCGCCGCGCCCGTTCACGACCGGAGGCGCCCGTAGCCGCTCAGCTCGACACTGTCCACGGCGAGCCCCTTCTGGACGCGCACCCGCAGCGAGACCGCGGGGTTGGCGGCGAGCCCGCGCCCGTCGAGCGTGTACCCGGACTGGGAGGCCGTCAGCGTCACGCCATACTCCTGGCCGAAATCGCGCACCGCTCCCACCGTGTCGGCGATGCACCCGGTGCACACGGGCGCGCGCCGGGGCTGCGCCGTGAGCCAGACCACGTCACCAGCCACGTGCAGTTCGACCGAGCGACCGGTTGAGACCGCCTGCGCGCGTGCCTGCCCGGCCAGCGCCGCCAAGGCCCGGGTGGCGTTCGACACGTCGCGACGCGCCAGCGCCGGCTGGAGTCGCGGCAACGCGATCGCCAGGACGATCGCGGCCACTACCACGGTCATGATGAGCTCGATGATCGTCATGCCGGCGCGCGCATGCGCGGCCGCCGGGCGGGGCGCTCGGTCCATGGGCCCAGACTGCTCAGAAGGATCCGAAGCATACCACGCCCACCGCGACGCCGGCAACGCGAACGATGGTGCCCCGCCCCCTCCGGCCACGGAGCCGGACGGGGCGGGGCGGCGCGGAACCACGCGGCTCAGGGGAGCCGCGTCTGCCGCATCTTGTAGAAGAGGGTGCGGACGGAGACGCCGAGGAGCCGGGCCGCCTCCCGGCGGTTGCCACCCGCGCGCTCGAGCGCGCGCAGGATGATCTCCCGCTCGGTGGCGCGCACGTGGTGCTTCAGCCGCAGCTCGCCGTTGACCAGCGCGAACTCGGGCACCGGCCGCGCGGCGCGCAGCGCCCGCACCTCGTGCAGCAGCTGCAGCCGCTCGCCGAGCGCGGCGCCGAGGAGCGCCAGTTCGTCGGTGCGCACGGGGCGGCGCAGCAGGAAGCAGCCCGCGCCCCCCGCCTCGAGGCGGTCGCCCTCGGCCGCGACGGCCACGAGGGCCAGCGCGTCGTCGCCCAGGCCGGCGCGCACCGCGCGCCAGCCCCAGCGCTCGAGGATCGCGTGGTCGCAGAAGGCCGCGTCGGCCGGCAGCACGTGGCGCCAGGCGGAGGGCTCGGCCTGCTCGTCCACGACGAGCGGCGCGTGCCCCTCGCGCGCCAGCCAGCCGGCGAGCGCCTCGCGGGCCGCCGGGTCGGCCACGGCGATCAGGGCGCGGAGCCGGGGCGGCCGCGCCCCCAGGGTCTCGGCGGCCGCGGCCGCGGGCAGCGTGGCGCTCATGAGCAGGCGATCTGGCCGTCGACCGTGGCCGCCCCGATGGGGCCGCCCGTGCCCACGTACAGGAAGCACTGGCGGGTCGTCTGCGGATGCGACGCGGTGGCCTGGTAGCCGCCGGGCGACACGTTCGAGAGCGTGACCGTGATGGACGGCGACGGGTTGTAGGTCAGCGCCGCGTTCGGGATCGGCCCGTTGTAGTAGGTGGCGAAGTCCTCGGCGTACGCCTCCTGGGCCACCGCCAGGTTGCGGAGGTCGCTCCGCATCCGCGCGAGGTAGGTCTTCTCCTTCGTCGCGGTGTACTTCGGGATCGAGATGGACGCCAGGATCCCGATGATCACGACGACGATCAGCAGCTCGATCAGCGTGAAGCCGTGTCGATCGTCCATCCGTCGCGCGCTGCGCATGGCGGGCCCCTGGGTCTCGGTGCGCGGTGTGCGAAGGGCGGCGGACTTCCCGCCGCCCCTGGGCACACCCTCGTGAACTAGCGGGTCAGTCCGGCCGCATCAGTTGCAGCGGGGCTCACCCTCGGTCGTCGCCGGGGCGACGGCCGCGGCCGGCGAGATGAAGATCGCGCACGTCCGGGCCGCCGGGAGCTGCGCGTGCGTCGCGGTGGCCGACCAGCCGCCCGTCGCGCCGAGGGCCACGGTGACCGTCACGCCCGTGGACGGGGTGAAGAGGCAGTCCGTGCCGACCGTGCAGCCGATCGGCAGGCTCACCGGCGCGCCGCCGAGGTTCGACGCGACCCCCGCCATGTAGGCGGTGTTGTCCGAGAAGTACCCCTCCTGCGCCGTCGCGAGGTTGCGCAGGTCGCTCTTCATCGACGAGAGGTACGCCTTCTCCTTCGTCGACGCGAACTTCGGGATGGCGATGGCCGCCAGGATGCCGATGATCACGACCACGATCAGCAGCTCGATCAGGGTAAAGCCCTTGCGATTGAACATGGTGCCTCCAAAAGGGTTCGACTCCAAACGACCGCTGACGTGAGTGTGAGTGGTGCGCCGCGGTTCGCCGGGAACAACGACAAGTCACGTGCCAACCCCGACAAGGCGGCCCAAGTCATCATCCTGCAACGACTTGGGCCGCGAACAACTGTTTGACAGCGGGCGGACCGTCCCGCCGCGCTCTCGGAAAATGCAAGGGGACCGAACCGCTCAGGCCGACTCGGCCTTCTCCTCGTAGCGGCTGAGCTTCCGGTAGAGGGTCGAGGGATCGATCCCGAGCACCTCCGCCGCCCGCGTCTTGTTCCCTCCCTCGGACTGCAGGACGAACATGATGTAGGCCCGCTCGATCACGTCGAGCGCCGGGTTGGCGTAGGCCCGGTCGGCCACCAGCGGCTCCTTCTTGCGCTGGGTGATCCGGGTCGGCAGGTCGCCCACCTCGATGAGCTTCCCCCGGGAGAGCACCACCGCGTGCTCCAGCGCATTCTCGAGTTCGCGCACGTTGCCCGGCCAGTCGTAGACCAGCACGGCGTCGAGCGCCTCCTGGGAGAGCGCCTTGGCCTCCCCCCCATGCTCCTCGCCGAGCCGGGCGAGGATCGCCTCGATCAGCAGCAGGAGGTCGTCCTGCCGGTCCCGGAGGGGCGGGAGCGAGAGGGGGATCACGTTGAGCCGGTAGAAGAGGTCCGACCGGAAGCGCCCGCGCCGCACCTCCTCCTCGAGGTCGCGGTTGGTGGCGGCGATGATGCGCACGTCCACCGGGATCGCCTCCGTGGCGCCGACCGGGATGACCTCCCGCTCCTGCAGCACCCGCAGGAGCTTCACCTGCAGCGACGGGGGCATCTCGCCCACCTCGTCCAGGAAGAAGGTGCCGCCGCGCGCCGCCGCGAAGAGCCCCTGCTTGTCGCGCACCGCCCCGGTGAACGACCCCTTCACGTGCCCGAAGAGCTCGCTCTCGAGGAGGGTCTCCGGGAGCGCTCCGCAGTTGATCGAGAGGAAGGGCCCGTCGCTCCGGTCGGAGAGGGTGTGGATGTAGCGCGCCACGACCTCCTTGCCGGTCCCGCTCTCGCCCTGGATCAGCACGGTGGAGCCGGTCGGTGCGACGTGCTCCACGATGCGCAGCGCGTCCGTGAAGCGCCGCGACTTGCCGATCGGCCGGGCGCTCGGCGCCTTCTCGCGGCGGCGGATCTCCTGCTTGAGCTGCTTGTTCTCGACCCGCACCTGCCGGTACTCCGCGGCCCGGCGGAGGATCGCGAGGAGCTCGTCGTTCGAGAACGGCTTCTGGATGTAGTAGAAGGCGCCGGCGTTCACCGCGCCGATCGCGCTCTGGAGCGAGGCCTGCGCCGTCATCAGGATCACCGGCGTCATCGGGTCCTGCTCGCGCGCCGCCTGCAGGATGTCGAGCCCCGTCACGTGCGGCATGCGCACGTCGGTGAGCACGATGTCGTGCGTGCCGGCGCGCAGCAGCTCCAGCCCGTGCTTCCCGCCCTGCGCCGTCGTCACCTCGAATCCCTCGTTGCGCAGGAGGATCCGGAGGGTGTCCAGGATCCCCGACTCGTCGTCGATGACGAGCACCGTGGCCTTGCTTCCGGTCATGCGGCGTCCTCGGCCGTCCAGCGGGACGGCAGGAAGATGGTGAACGTCGTCCCCGCGCCCGGCGCGGAGTCCACGAGCACGTAGCCGCGATGCGCGGCGACGGCCCGCTGCACGATGGCGAGGCCCAGCCCCGTGCCGCCCGGGCGGCCGGTCACGAACGGCTGGAAGAGCCGTTCCCGGACCTCGGCGCTGATCCCGGGGCCGGTGTCGGCCACCTCGAGGGTGACCGGCTGCTCGACCCGCACGCCGGGCGGGAGCCGTCCCGCCGCGGCGCGGCCCACCGTGACCGTCACGTGGACCGGGCCGGCAGCGACCTGCACCGCGTTGAGGACCAGGTTCTGCACGATGCGGTGCAGGAGGTCCTCGTCGCCCTCGATGACCGCCCCCTCCCCGGTCACCTCCAGCACCGCATCAGGATGCGTGTCGGGATGCTCCTGCACCAGCCGCACGACCCCCTTCGCCAGGGCGAGGAGGTCCACCCGCTCGGCGGCCCCCGCGCGCACGCGCGAGAAGTCGAGGAACTCCGCGAGGATGCGGTTCAGCCGCTCGCTCTCGCGGATGATGAGCTGCCCGAGGATGCGGTCGTCGTCGGACGCCTGCCGCCCGCGCGCGAGCTGCTCCACCGAGCTCCGGATCGCGGCCAGCGGGTTCCGGATCTCGTGCGCGAGCGAGGCCGACAGCGCGGCGACCGCCTCCAGTCGCTCCGCCCGGATCGTGAGCTCCTGCAGCGCCTTCGACTCCGAGAGGTCGGTGAAGATCGCGGTCACCGTGGGCGACGGCGTCGATTCCGGCTGAAAGGTGGTGGTGCTGAGGCCGATGGGGAACCTCGTCCCGTCGGAGCGGACGACCTGCCCCTCCGCCCGGTCGACGCGCTCGCCGCGCAGCCCCTGCACCAGCGCGCGGCCGAGTTCGGGGCAGCGCGCCGCCACCCGCTCGATGACGAGCTTCCCCAGGTGCGCCGGCCCGTCGAGCTCGAGGAGCCGCTCGGCCATGGGGTTGATGAACACGAGCCGGCCCCGTCCCTCGACCGAGATCACCCCGGAGCGGATGGCGCGCAGCACGTCGTCGGCCTCGACCCGCACGCGCACCAGCTCGCTCTCGAGGGTGCGCTGCTGGGCCCCGGCCTCGCGCAGCCGCGCGCCGAGCACGGCGACGACCGCGAAGATGACGTTGAAGACGAGGAACTGCACCCAGACGGAAGCGTCGGGCGCCTCCGGCTGGCCCAGGAGGGCGTCGAAAAGGTACGCCAGCGTCGCGGCGACGGCGGCGACCACGCTGAGCCGGATCGGCACGAGCACCCCGTACCACGCCACCAGGATGACGTAGAGCGCCGCGAAGGGGCTCCGCGGGCCGGCCACGTGCACGATCGCGGTCACGAGCGCCACGTCCACCGCGGCCTGCGCCAGGATGAAGCCGCGCCCCGGCTCGAGCGCCCGCTCGTAGAGCCGCCACGCCGACCACGCGGTCACGACGAGCGCGAGCATCACGACGATCGCGAGGAGGAACGAGACGTCGGGGGTGCGGGTCCACCGCAGGCCCGCCACCAGCAGCACCCCCACGGCGAGGGCGAGCCGGCCGGCGAAGAGCCAGCCGAGGAGCGTGCGGAGCTCCGGCAGCATGCCCGTCCGCGGGGTGCCGGCGGGGCCGGCGGGATCGGCGGCGGGGAGGACCGTCATCGGCGCGAGGCGGGACGCGACATCGGGCCGAAGGTAGCGGGCGGGGGCGGCGGGGGGAACGCGCCGGCCGCGCGCCTACTCGATGCCGTAGAGCGCCTGGTAGGTCGCCGCGTTGCGCTGCACGATCCGCACGTAGTCGCGCGTCTCCACGTAGGGGATGCGGTCGGCGAAGACCTCGGGATCGTCGGCGCCGCGCCTCGTGGTCCACGCGCGCACCCGATGGCCGCCGGCGTTGTAGGCCGCGAGCGCGTAGGCCGGGGGCGTGAAGCGCTCGAGCAGCTCCCTGAGGTGCACGGTGCCGAGTTCGAGGCTCACGTCGGGGAGCCAGAGGAGGGCGGGATCCCACTCCGCGTAGCCCAGGCGGCGCGCCGTCGCGCGGCCCACGTCGGGCATGAGCTGCATGAGCCCCCGCGCGCCGGCGCGGCTCGTGGCCTCGGGCTCGAAGGTGGACTCCTGCCGGATGAGGCCGGCCACGAGCGCGGGACTCAGGCCGCGCCGCGCCGACTCCTGCACGAGCACGTCGTCGTGCGGGAGGGGGTAGAGCAACCGGTACAGGCGCGCGTCCGCGGGGGCGTCGGCGGCCTGCGCGCGCCGCGCGAGCCGGATGGCGCGTGCCGGGTGCCCGCGGGCGAGCACGAGCTCCGCCGCGCCGAGCAGCTCCTCCGCGCGTGCCGGCGCGGTGGCGACGATCCAGTCGTACTCCGCGTCGGCCTCCTCGCCCAGGCCGAGCGAGTCGAGCACGAGCGCGCGCCGCGCCGCCTCGTCGAGGGCGGCGCCGACGACGGGGGCGCGGTCGGCCTGCGCCACCGGCGCCGGGACCGCGCGCCCGAGGCGCCGCGCGGCGAGCATGGCGTAGTAGGTCAGCGAGTCGCGCACGATCACCTCGCGCCACCGCGCGAGGGCCGAGTCGGTCTCGCCGAGCGAGGCGCGGGCGCGGCCCGCCCAGTAGGTGGCGGCGAGGCGCTCGGTGCCGCCGCGCGGGTCCCGCGCGAGCGCCTCCCACTCCTGCGCCGCCGTCCGCGCGTCCTTCGCGAGCCACGCGGCCATAGCGGCGCGGAAGCGGCTCGCGGGCGCGAGCGTGCTCGTGGGGTAGCGGCGGGCCAGCGCGAGCCACGCGTCGCGCGCGTCGGCGTCGCGCCCCTCGTCGGTGGCGAGGTCGGCGAGGAGGTAGAGCGCCGACGCCGCCGCCTGCGTGTCGCCCGGGAAGCGCGACGGGATCGCGCGCAGGTGCGGCCGTGCCACGGCGGCCTTCCCGGCGCGCACCTCCGACCGCGCGGCCCGGTACGCCGCGAGCCCGCCCTGCGGCGACGCCGCCGGCACCTGCCGGTACGCGGCGGCGGCCGCCTCGTACCGGCCGGTGCGGAACACCGCGTCGGCGCGGGCGAGCCGGTCGGCGGGCGTGCCGAGCCCGGCCGCGAAGGCGCGTTCCCAGCCCGTGATCGCGCGCGAGGCGTCGGCCGTCGCGATGGCCCGCGCCACCTCGAGTTCCTGCGCGGGCGTCAGCCGCAGCCGCGCGCGGTCGAGGAGCTGCACCGCGACCGCGGCCCGGCTCCCGCCGCGGCCCACGCGCGCCAGCACGAAGGCGCGCAGCGCCGCGCTGTCGGCCGCCGAGCGCGCGAGCGCGAGCCGCAGGCGCAGCGCGTCGTCCCACTGCCCCGCCGAGTCGAACGCGGCGGCCGCGCCCGCGCTGTCGGCGGCACGCAGGCGCGCGCCGGCCTCGGTGCGCGGCACGCGGCTGCGCCACGGCCCCTGGCCGAGCGCGGCCAGCCGCTGCGCCCGGAGCGCGGGGTCGAGGGTGCTCCCCGCGGAACGCAGCAGCAGCCAGCTCGCGGCGTCGGGGGCGTTGCCGGCCGCGCGCGCGTAGCGCGCGGCGGCGCTGTCGAACTGCCCCGCCTGTTCCGCCGCGCGGGCCAGCAGCAGCTCGGCGCGGGCCCGCGCGAGCGGGGTCGCGGCGGCGCGCTCGAGGTCGGCGGCGAGCTGCGCCGCCTCGTCGCCCCGGCCCAGCTCGGCCGCGCTGCGCAGCCGCAGCCAGCGCACCTCGTCGTCCTCGCGCCGCGCGCCGAGCGCGGGATCGGCCGCGAGCCGGTCCACCTCGGCCCAGTTGCGGCGGGCCGCCGCGGCGCGGAGGCCCAGCACGAGGGCGTCACCCTGGCGCGTGGCGGGATCGGCGAGGACGGGCGCGAGGAGCACCGTCGCGCGCCACGCGTGGCCGCGCTCGAGGGCGCGCCGCGCCTCGACGAGGACGGAATCGGTGCCCTGGCGGGCGGCGAGCGGCGGCGCGGCGCCGGCGAGCGCGAGCAGCGCCACGCCGGCGCGACGCGCGAGGGAGCGGGGTCCGGACGACATGCGTCAGGATCACCGCGCCCGGGGCGCCCGGCAAGGGCGCCGTCCGGTCAGCGACCCGTGACGATCTCGAGACTGAGGGCGAGCCGCTCGTCGCGGCGATCGCCGTAGCGGCGCCCGTAGGCCGCGGCGAGCGACACCGGGCCGAGGTCGAGCCCCGTGCCGAGCGTCCACCCGCCGCCGCCGTCCTCCACGAGCCCGCCGGCCCGCAGCGGCAGTGCCGGCAGCGGACGCCACTCCACGCCGCCGCTCACCCGCGTGCGCACCGCCCCCTGCAGGGCGCGCTCGCTGCCGCTGCGCAGCAGCAGGTCGAGCGAGAGGAGCAGGCTGGCGGACGGGCTCGCCATCGAGGACAGGCGGAACGCGGGGCGGAAGCGGGCGTCATCGAGCCGCGCGAGCACGGAGTCGCGCAGCGCCGCGGGCAGGCCCGGGTCGTCGAGCGGCACGGCGTCGAAGCTCCCGCCGGAGCTGTCGGTGGAGAGGAACGCGCGGCCGTCGTACACGTCCACCGTCGCGCGGTCCCACTCGAAGGTGTTGAACACGTCGCTCACCGTGAGGCCAAGCGCATACCGCGGCGCGGACCAGGCCACGCCGAGGTCGGCCCCGAACCCGGTGGAGGCGAACGGCGCGTCCTCGTCGAAGGCGACGAACGCCGGGTAGCGGAGGTCCGCGGTGATCGGATCGGCGGTGAGCGTGCCGCCCGCGTCCCAGAGCTGCGCGAGGGCGCCGGCCGCGAGGTACTTGCCCGTGGCGCCGATCGAGAGGGTGCGCCGGCCCGCGCCCGCGCCGTCGCGGTACACCGGCAGGCCGAACGAGAGACCCACGAAGCTGACCCCGAAGCCATCCCCTTCCCCATCGGGGATCGTGACGTCGCTCGGCGTGCCCGCCGCGCCACCATTGCCGAAGAGGAGCACCTCGACGGCCTCCCGCGGCAGGTCCACGCGCGCGTCGCCCACGGCGCCGAAGGTCAGCGCGAAGGGCCCGACGCCCACGGCGAGCGCCCCCGCATCCACCGACGCGCCGCCGACCTGCCGGCCGCCGGCCGGGATCTGGCCGAGCCAGCGCTGCTTCACGCTGTCCGGGACGAGCCGGCCGCCGTACGCGTCGAGATCGCCGAGCGTGATGGGGCCCGCGCCCACCGAGGCGTTCGCGCCGGCGACGAGCAGGCTGAAGCGCGGGGTGCCGGGCTGGCCGAGGTTGGCGGGATTGAAGAGCGCCGCCGTCGCGCCGCGCGCGACCGCGCCGAACGCGTCGGCGAGCCCCGCGGCGCGGGCGCCGGCGCTGTAGGTCTGGGCCGCGCCGGGCCGGGCCGCCGCGAGGGCGAGCAGGCCGCAGGCGAGCGCGTGGGTCGTCCGGATTCGCATCGTCGTCATTCTCCCGGCGCTCACTCGCCGAACCGCAGGGTGAGCACGAGCCGCGGCCGCACCTCGACCTGGTCGGTCGGGGTGACGCGCGTGACGTTGCCGCCGCCGGTGCCGCTGAAGGTGCCGCTCGACGAGAGGGCGACGCTCCCCGCCGTGAGGAGCGTGCGCGTCTCGTCCTGCGTGAGGGTGACGGCGACCGTCTCGTCGCCGCCGGAGACCTGCACCTGCTTCGGCGCGATGAGATCGGTGCCCCCCTGCTGGAAGCGGATGGTCACCGGCCCGCCCACCGCGAGGGGATTGGCGAGGACCGCCTCGGCCACGGCCCCGGTCGCGCGGCTGACGATGTCGTCGCTCACGCCGCTCACGTCGAGCGCGTTGGGCCCGGTGCTCACCGGCTCGTCGCGCACCTGCACGTTCGCCTCGGTCGCGGTGACGGGCTGCGGCGTGGCCGTCATGCTCACCGACCGCGCGTTGAGGATCAGCGCGGGGTCGCCGGCGGGCGAGGCGATCGTCGCCTCGACCGTCGCGGCGCCGGTCACGGTGACCCCCGCCGCGAGCGGCACGGTACGCACGAGCGGCGTGCCGGCGGGGAAGGCGGTGGTGGCGCCGTCGATCGTCAGCGTGCCGAGCACGACGGTGCCGGCGCGGATCGCGATCGTCACCTGGCCGCGCGCGGTGGCGCCCGGGCGCAGCGGGTCGAAGGTGAGGTTGTGCTCGAGCCGGATGCTCACCAGGCCGCCCGGACCCGTGACCGCCGAGGCGACGGTCGCCGGCAGCGGCACCGTGGCGGTGACGACGCCCGTGAAGGCGGGCTTCGGGATCGTGGTCCCCTCGGCCGGCACGCAGGCCGCGCAGAGCTGCCCCAGCGTGCGGCTCGCGGTGACCGGGGCCACGTTGATGCGGAAGAGCCCGTCCTGCACCGTCACGTCGGCGGGCAGGAGGTCGGCCACGGGGATCGTGTCCCCGTCCACGGGCACGAACCAGCGACTCTCGATGACCGGCGCCTCGGTCGGGATGTCGCACCCGATGGCCAGCGCCGCCAGCAGCGCACCCGCCGACGCGCGCCAGCCCGGCCCTCCACCACTCCTCATGCCCCCCTCCTTGGCACTGATCGTCCGGCGCCGACTGCCGCATCCGGCAAGGACGCCCGCAGGTCACGGCCCGCCGCGGGCACAATCTGCCGCGCGGCGCCGGCCAGCCGCTCCATGGTCAAGCTCCGTGCCCGAACCCCGGACGACTGTCATGGGCGGTTCACGATCCGTTCATGCGGAGGGGCGCTATGTGGGAGTGCCTCCTGACGCGAAGGGTCCCATGAAAGTCGCAGACCTCATGCAGCGCGATGTGCGGACGATCCGCCCCGACGACACGCTGACCGAGGCGGTCGAGATGCTGGCCGACGGCCACGTCACGGCGCTCCCGGTCGTGGATGCCCTGCGCCGCGTGATCGGCGTGGTGTCGGCGACGGACATCCTGGAAGCCGAGGCGGAACGGGAAGGCGGGGTCGCCGTCCTCAAGAGCACGCTCGTCGAGGACATCATGACCCCGAAGCCGCTGCTGATCGCGCCGACCGCCACCGTGCGCGAGGCCGCCCAGCAGATGCTGTACGCCGAGGTGCACCGCCTCTTCGTGGAGGAGAACGGCGCGCTCGTGGGCGTCATCTCGCAGACCGACATCGTCCGCGCGGTGGCGAACGGCGATCCGATCTAGCGGCGCGTCCCGCCCCGGCACGTGAACGCGGCGCCCGGTGCATGCCGGGCGCCGCGTGCGCCTTCCGGGGCGAGCGCCGCCGCCGCTACGGCCGGGACGGAGCGGGGGGCGCGGGCGGAACCGAGGGTTCGCCCACGTCGATGCCGACCTTGACGGTCGCGCGGTGCGTCCGGAGTTCGCGCAGCCCGGCGCTGTCCAGGACGAGGGGGAGCACGGTGCCCGTCCCGTCGAACTCCACGAACCCGACCTCCCGCCACCCGCCGCCCGCCGTGTCCGCCGGCTTGACGCAGGTGAACGTGGTGCGCTCGTCCATCTGGTCGAGCCCGCGCGCCGTGAGCAGGCAGCCCGCGAGCGAATCGGGCAGCGCCCCGTCCATGCCGACCGTGAACTCCACGCGGCGGGGCTCGCCGCCCTGCGGCCCCTGGTCGAACTCGAGCCTGACCCGCTTGAAGGTGCCCAGCTTCGTCCCATCGAGCGTGAACGGGACGAACGCGACCGGCACATCCACGACGCTGTCGGAGATGTGGACGTCCGCGAGCTTCTTCACCGGGTTCCGCAGCGCCCGGTAGGCCCCGTAGGTCACCCCGAACACGACCAGCGCGCCGAGCCCGGCACGCACCCAGATGTTCTGCAGCATGATGGCCTCCCGACCGGCCCGCAGGGTACCACGAATCGTTGCAGGTCGTAACGAGTCGAGGCGCCGGATAGTTTCGGCGGGGACTTAAGTTGCGGCGTGCGATGGCGAACGCTCCTCCCCTGCGTCCTGGTCGCGTCGCCGCTCGTCGCCCAGGAGCGGCCCGTCCCGGACTCCGCGGCCCGCGCCGACACGGCGCGCGGCGTGCGCCTGCCGGAGGTCGAGGCGGTGGCCCGGCGGGTCGCGGGGCCGGCGGCGGCGGCCTCGCTCGCCGTGACCGACGTCGGCGCCGACGCGTGGCAGGCGCGGCGCGGCGCGGGACTCGACGACGCCCTCGCCTACGTCCCGGGCGTCGTGGCCCAGACGAGGGCCGGCGCGAGCGACGTGCGGATCACCATCCGCGGCTTCGGCGCCCGCGGCGCCGGCGAGCGGTCCAATGCCGGCACGACGCGGGGCATCCGCGTCTATCTCGACGGCTTTCCGGAGACCGAGCCCGACGGCCGCACCAGCCTCGATGCCATCGACCTCTTCGCCCTGGGCCGCGTCGCCGTGGTGCGCTCCAATGCCGGCACGCTCTGGGGCAATGCGGCGGGCGGGGTGGTGCACCTCACGTCGCTGGCGCCCGAGGCGCCGGGCGCGGGCGCGGAGCTGCTCGCGGGCGGCTTCGGGCTCCGCCGGCTGGGCGTGCGCGGCAGCGCGCGCGCGGGAGGCACCCTGCTGGGCGGGAGCGTCACGGGCCTGCACAGCGACGGCTGGCGGGACCACGCCACGGCCGACCGCTGGATCGGCAGCGCGCAGGCCCGCATCCCGCTGGCCCGCGGCCACGAGCTCGGGCTCTTCGGGTATCTCACCTCGAACGATGCCCGACTCCCGGGGCCGCTGACCCGGGCGCAGCTCGACAGCACCCCCGCCGCCGCCAACGCGCTGTACGTCGCGCGCGACGAGCGCCGCTTCAACACGGTGGCACGGCTGGGCGCCGCGTGGACCGTGACCGGGGGGACGGGCCGGGCGCTGGAAGTGCGGCTCTTCGGCCAGCCGAAGTGGCTCGAGCGATCCGAGCGCGGCACCTACCGCGAGTTCCGCCGGCTGCACCTGGGGGCCAGCGCCGTCGGCACGCTGCCGCTCGCCAGCGCCGACCCGACCCGCACCGTGCTGCAGCTCGGCACCGACCTCGCCTGGCAGGACGGCCCCGCGCGCTTCTGGTCGCTCGGCCCCGACGGAGGCAAGGGTGACGTGGTCGTCGCCTCCAAGCGCGAGGGCGGGCTCAACGCGGGCATCTTCGCGCAGGTGGAGCAGCGCCTCGCGCCGGAGGTGCGCGGCACGCTGGGCGCCCGCCTCGACAACGTCACCTATCGCCTGCGCGACTCGCTGGAGCCCGCGCTCGACGACGAGCGCCGCTTCACGCGCCTCGTGCCCAAGGCCTCGCTCGCGTGGCAGCCCGCGGGCACGCTCACCCTCTTCGCGTCGCTCGGGGGCGGCTTCGAGGCCCCGGCATTCAACGAGACCGACCCGCCGCCCGACCTCGCCGCCGACACCGTGCGGGGGCTGAACCCGCTCCTCGAGCCGATCATCGCCACGACGGTCGAGGCCGGGCTCCGGCAGGTGATCGCTCCCGCGGGCGGGCCGGTGCGCACCCTCGCGTGGGACCTCGCGGCCTACCACACGTGGGTGCGCAACGAGCTCGTGCCGTACGCGAGCGGCCGCTTCTACCAGAGCGCCGCGACGGCGCGGCGCGCCGGCCTCGAGGCGGGCGCGAGCGCCACCTTCGCGGCGGGCCTCGACGCGCGCGTCGCGGTGGCCCTCACCGACAACGTGTACGGCGAGTACGTGGTGGACTCCGCCTTCGCGGGACGACCGGGCGTGACCGCCGACTACGGCGGCAACCTGATCGTGGGCCTGCCGCGCACGACGGTGAGCCTCGGCGCGGGGTGGCAGGCGGGCGCGTCGCCGCTGCGACTCGCGGCCGACCTGCAGTCGCTCGGCGGCTACTGGGCCGACGACGCGAACACGGTGCGGGTGGATGGCTGGACGGTGCTCGCGCTGGGCGTGGCGACGGCGCGCCCGGTGCGCCTGGGCACCCTCGCGCTCGGCGGGTCGGTGGCGCTGCGCAACCTGCTCGACGCGCGCTTCGCCGGGTCCGCCTACCTCAACCCCGACCGCGTGGCCGGCGTGCCGGTGGCGTACGAGCCCGGCGCCGGTCGGCACCTCGTCGTGTCGGCCACCGTCGGCCACGGCGGCCGCTAGGGCTCAGCGCCGGCCGATCGTCCGCTCGAAGAGGTCGAGGATCCGCCGGTACTCGTCGGTCCACGAGTCGGGACGCACGAAGCCGTGGTCCTCGACCGGGTACGACGCCAGCTCCCAGCCCGTCTTCCCCAGCTCGATCAGCCGCTGCGCCAGCCGCACCACGTCCTGGTAGTGGACGTTCACGTCCACCATCCCGTGCGCGATGAGCAGCGGGTCCTCGAGCCCCTCGGCGTGGAAGATCGGCGACGACCGGTGGTACGACACCGAGTCGTCCTGCGGGAAGTCGAGGATGCGCGAGGTGTACGGGTGGTTGTAGTGCGCCCAGTCGGTCACCGGCCGCAGCGCCGCGCCGGCACCGAACGCCTGTGGCGCCGTGAAGAGCGCCATGAGCGTGATGAACCCGCCGTAGCTCCCGCCGTAGATCCCCACGCGCTCGGGCGCGATGCCGTGCTCGCGCGCGAGCCACCGCGAGGCGTCCACGTGGTCGGCGAGGTCGCGGCCGCCCATGTGGCGGTAGATGGCGGTGCGCCAGTCGCGCCCGTAGCCGGCGGAGGCGCGGTAGTCGAGGTCGAGCACCACGTAGCCGCGCGACGCCAGCAGGTGGTGGAACATGTACTCCCGCGCGTACTGCGACCAGAAGTGGTGGACGTTCTGGAGGTAGCCCGCGCCGTGCACGAAGATCACCGCCGCGCCGTTGGGCTGCGCGCCGAGGTCCTGCGGACGGTAGAGGCGCGCGGGCACCGCCTTCCCGTCGGAGGCGGGAATCCGGACGATCGCGGGCTCGATCCACCGGCCGCGGAGGAACTCGTCGGTGGGCGACACGGTGAGCTGCGTGCGCGCGGCGCCGCGCCGCGCCGGCTGCACGAAGAGCTCGGGCGGGCGGCTCGACGTCGAGAAGACGTCGGCGAGGCGCGTCCCGTCGGGCGAGACGACCACGGCGTGCCCGCCGCGCCCGTCGGTGAGCCGCTCGAGCGCGCCGCCCGCCGCGGGCAGGAGGTAGAAGTGCCG
>Ga0101944_10001225_pt1 | contig 56967 bp, 60 predicted proteins | sample DewCreD2012metaG_FD_75245 | JGI IMG/M metagenome (GOLD analysis project Ga0101944, IMG submission 75245) | Hot spring sediment bacterial and archeal communities from British Columbia, Canada, to study Microbial Dark Matter (Phase II) - Dewar... ...
GAACTTGAGTTCAGGTTTAACAATAGAAAAGAAAATGTTTTTCAATTACTTCTTAAAATTATTTTTGATAAACAGTATAAAACCATTTTTAACAGTTAGACCTAATTTTACATAATTACCATAACTTATTTCTTTTGTCACTATTATCTTTTACCGTTTTCAGCTTCTACAACAGCAATTGCAGTCATATTAATAATATCATTTACAGTGTCACCTCTTTGTATTACGTGAACAGGTTTTTTCATTCCGGTAAGTATTGGTCCAATAACTGTTGCGTCGGTTAATCTTTGGAATAATTTGTAAGCAATATTTCCGGATTCAAGATTCGGGAAAATCAGAACATTAGCACTTCCCTTAAGTGTAGAGAACGGAAATTCTGATTCAAGTCTTTCTGGAACAACTGCTGTATCCGCTTGCATTTCGCCATCAATCATTAAGTCGGGACGTTTTTCTTTTACAATTTTGACTGCCTTAGCAACTTTTTCGGATTGAGGATAAGGTGCACTTCCAAAATTACTGAAAGAAAGCATCGCAATTTTAGGAACAATATCGAATGACTTAACAGTTTCGGCTGTACTGATAGCAATTTCTGCAAGTTGTTCTGCTGTCGGATCGATGTTTACAGTTGTATCTGCAAAGAAGAAAATTCTTTTCTTTATAACTACTATATACATACCGGAGACAGTAGTTAATCCTTCTTTAACTCCAATGCATTGTAATGCCGGTCTTATCGTTTGAGGATAATGATAAGTTAATCCACCTATTAGTGCATCAGCATCACCCAATTTAACCATCATAGATCCATAATAATTTGGTTCTTTCATCATATTCCTTGCATCGCGAAGAGTTATTCCTTTGCGCTGACGAAGTTTATAAAATTCCTGAGCATATTTTTCGCGATCAGGACATGTTTCAGGATCTTTTATATCAAAGTTATTAATATCATAACCAAGTTCAGTAATCTTATTCTTGATTACTTCTTCTTTACCTAATAAAATAGGTCTGCCAATGTTTTCATCCTGAACAGAATTTGCGGCTCTAATAATTTTTTCTTCCATACCTTCAGGATATACAATTCTACGAGGACTCTTTTGAGCTTTATGAACCATTACTCTCATAATTTCTGTTGAGAATCCGAGTCGTTCTTGTAATTGTTCTTTGTATTTATTCCAATCAGTAATTGGATTTTTTGCTACACCGGTATCCATAGCTGCCTTTGCAACAGCTGGCGCAACATACCACAATACTCTCGGATCAAATGGTTTTGGAATTATATAATCTGGTCCAAAGGAAAATTCCTTACCGCCATAAGCATTTATAACAACTTCCGGTACTTTTTCTTTAGCAAGCTGAGCAAGAGCTTTTGTAGCAGCCATTTTCATTTCTTCGTTTATTTTGCTTGCTCTTACGTCAAGTGCTCCACGGAATATGAATGGGAATCCCAGTACATTATTTACTTGATTTGGATAATCACTTCTGCCGGTTGCCATGATAATATCTTTACGTGCAGCAATTCCATCTTCGTATGTAATTTCCGGATCGGGGTTAGCCATAGCAAAAACAATAGGATTCTTTGCCATAGCTTTTACCATTTCCTGAGAAACAATATTACCTTTTGAAAGTCCGACAAATACATCCGCACCTTTCATTGCATCGGCTAAATCTTTATAAACCACATCTTGCGCAAACATTGCTTTGTACTTGTTCAAATCGGTTCGTTTTTTATTGATATGACCTTTTGTATCGAACATGGAAATATTTTCAACTTTTACTCCGGCAGCAATATACATTTTACAGCAAGCAACAGCCGAAGCTCCCGCACCTGAAATTACAAGACGCATCTGATCTAATTTTTTACCGGCAATTTCTGCAGCATTTATTAGTGCTGCACAAGAAATGATTGCTGTTCCATGCTGGTCATCGTGAAAAACGGGTATGTTCATAGTTCTGATTAATTCTTCTTCGATCTCAAAACATTCCGGAGCTTTAATGTCTTCCAGATTAATTCCACCGAATGTTGGTTCTAAAAGTTGAACAGCGCGTATTACTTCCTGAGGATCGTGGGTTTTTAGTTCGATATCAAAAACATCAATATCAGCAAACCTTTTAAATAATACTCCTTTACCCTCCATAACTGGTTTACCCGCATGAGGACCAATATCACCTAATCCCAATACTGCAGTTCCATTCGATACAACCGCAACAAGATTACCTTTTGCAGTATACTTGTAAACATCGTCATCATTTTTTTCAATTTCTCTACACGGTTCAGCAACACCCGGAGTGTAGGCTAATGATAATTCACGAGCCGTATAACATGGTTTGGTAGGGATAACTTCAATTTTCCCTTTTCTACCTTCACTATGATACCTTAAAGCTTCATCACGATTAAATGCCATAGTAGTGCCTCTTTTGAATTGTAATTAAATTTAGTTCGATATGGTAAATGTGATTATTAGTAGTTGTAAAATAGGGAGAATAGACATAACAAAAAAGCCCCTGTATTAGGGGCTGTTTGGAATAATTTAACTAAACTTCCATAATCTCTTTTTCTTTATGTTTTATTAACTCATCAATTTTGGCTATGTGCTCATCGGTAAGTTTTTGTGTCTCTTTTTCGGCTTCTTTTAATTCGTCTTCAGTTAATTTTTTTTCTTTTTCCATTTTCTTAAGATGATCATTCGCATCTCTTCGAACATTTCTTAAGGCAACTTTTGCTTCTTCACCAAATTTTTTTACAAGTTTAACCAACTCTTTTCTTCTTTCTTCTGTGAGTGGTGGTATAGGGACTTTAATATTTGTACCATCGCTAATTGGATTAAGACCAAGATCAGAAGACAGAATTGCTTTCTCAATTACAGGTACCATCGATTTGTCCCATGGTGTAATAGAGATTGTATGAACATCCATAACGGAAACACTTCCGACTTGATTAAGAGGGCTTAAAGTGCCATAATAATCAACCTTAATACCATCTAATAACGCAGTAGTTGCTTTACCAGTTCTGATTTTTGTTATCTCATTTCTGAATGCTTCTATTGTTTTATCCATCCTTTGACGGGCATCTTTTATAATCGGATTGTTAATCATATCTGCCTCATATTTTATTTACTGTTTTCAAAATTTCCGACTGTAGTTCCAACAGATTTTCCGGTAACAAGTTTTAATAAATTATCCGGTTGATCCATATTAAAAACAATAATTGGTAAATTATTCTCCTGACATAAACTAACTGCTGTTAAATCCATAACACGTAAATTTTTCTTTAGAACATCCATATAAGTAATTTCTTCAAATCTGTTAGCTTCAGGATTTTTTTCAGGATCAGAATCAAAGACCCCATCTACTCTCGTCCCTTTGAAAATTGCATCAGCTTCTATTTCTACCGCTCGTAAAGAAGCAGCAGTATCTGTACTGAAATATGGATGACCGGTTCCCGCTCCAAATATTACTACCCTTTTCTTCTCAAGATGTCTTATAGCTCGTCTTCTTATGTATGGTTCGGCAATCTCTTCCATTTTTATTGCAGTCATTAACCTCGTATAAATACCATTATTTTCAAGAGTGTTCTGAAGAGCAAGTGAATTAATTATTGTTGCAAGCATTCCCATTTGATCACCGGTTACTCTATCAATCCCTTGATCCTGTGCATTTAATCCTCTGTAAATATTACCGCCACCAATAACAATTCCTATCTGGACTCCAAGGTCATGAACTTTTTTGATTTCTTTTGCAAAATACTCGAGCACACTTGGATCAATTCCAAAAAACTGGCGACCCATTAAAGATTCACCGCTTAATTTAAGCAGAATACGTTTGTACTTTAGATTTTGTGTCATAATTGGTTTCCAATATAAAAAAAAAGGTCTTATTGTAAAATAAGACCTTTCAAGGAATCATTTATTTTCATCACTAATGTGAAATCTTCGGAACAGAACAAGTTTGGCTTGAGCAGAATTCTTTTTATTGAATTCATTGATTAAATCGCCAACTTTCTTTGTATTATCTTTAATGAAAGCTTGTTCAAAAAGACAGTTTTCTTCAAAGAATTTATTGAGTTTACCCGTGGCAATTTTCTCGAGCACTTGTTCAGGTTTCCCTTCTTTTCTAGCAAGTTCTTTATAGATTTCAACTTCTTTTTCAATAACTGATTTATCAACTTCTTCTCTGTAAATTGTTAATGGTCTCATCGCTGCAATTTGCATAGCTATATCCTTAAGAATCGGATATAACTCTTCTGATTTATCTGCCGGGACATTATCAACCTTTACAAGAACACCAAGTTTTGAACCATGATGTACGTAATCTACTATTAAACCATTTTCGCTGTTTTCAATAGCAAATCTGGAAACCTCAATCTTTTCACCAATTTTTCCAATAATTGCATTAAGTTCGTCAGCAACATTTTTACCATTTTTTGACAGAGTTAAAAGTTCGGCAACATCTTTAGGTTTATTATTAATTAATAATTCCAGAACGAAATTGGAGAAGTTAACAAAATCTTCACTTCTTGCGACAAAGTCAGTTTCGCAATTTACTTCTACAATAACACCAGATTTACCATTGTTAAAAACGTTTGTTAAAACAAGTCCTTCGTTTGCACTCTTTTCTGCTCTTTTAGCAGCAACAGAAGCACCTTTTTTTCTTAGGATTTCGATTGCCTTTTCAAAATCACCACCGGATTCCTCTAAAGCTTTTTTACAATCCATCATTCCGGCGCCAGTCTTTTCCCTTAATTCTTTTACTTGATTTGCACTTACAGACATTTTTTATTCCTTTTATTTCAAAATACTTGGTTACTTAATTATTCTTCTTTTGATTCTGGTTTTGGTTGTTCAGATGTTTCTGTTTTTTCATCAGATTTTTTTTCTGATTTAACATTTGGTTTTTCTTTTCTATCAACACGTGGCTTACCTTTTTTGTCATCTTTGTTCTCTAATCTTACCCTTCTAACTTTACCTTTTGCATCTTTTTTATCAGTTTCTGTCGATTCTTCTTCTGTAACTTTCTTTTCTCTTTCTTTTTCAGCAGTTTCTTGTGCTCTTAATTCTTTCGATTTTGCGTTCCCTTCAATTACAGCATCAGCCATAACTTTAGTGATAATTTCAATTGCACGTGATGCGTCGTCGTTGGCCGGAATAACATAATCAATCGGATCCGGATCGCAGTTAGTATCAACAATTGCAAAAATCGGAATATTTAGTCTCAACGCTTCTTTAACAGCAATTGATTCTTTTTTAATATCAACAACAAATAAGGCGCCTGGCAGTTTTGCCATTGTTTCAACACCATCAAGAACTTTTCTTAATTTATCTTTTTCGCGTGTAAGAAAGAGACGTTCTTTTTTAGTAATCTTTTCAAATGTTCCGTCACTTTCCATTTTTTCGATATTCTGCAAGCGCTTAATGCTTTTGCGAATAGTTGAAAAATTTGTAAGCATTCCGCCAAGCCATCTTTCACTTACCCAATTACTATCTGATCTTTTTGCTTCGGCTGCGATAGTACTTTTGGCTTGTTTTTTTGTACCAACAAATAGAACACGTTTTCCTGTTGATACAATTTCTGTCATTGCTTGTGCAGCAGTTTCAATTGCTTGTTGTGTCTTTTTAAGATCAATTATATGAATCCCGTTCTTTTCCATGAAAATGTAAGGTTTCATTTTGGGATTCCAACGACGTGTTAAGTGCCCGAAGTGTGCACCTGCTTCGATAAGCTCTGTGAGCTGTACTTTTGACATATTATCTCCGTTTTTCTTCTACTCTTTTCTTCTTTGCCTTTCATCCGGCTTTTGCCGGACACGGTGACAAATCCAAGAGTATGTTGGTTTATAAATAAATTAGTTCTGAATTATCTCTTAGAGAATTGAAATCTCTTTCTTGCTTTCTTTTGTCCGTATTTTTTACGTTCAACCATTCTGGGGTCTCTTTTCAATAACCCTTCTGATTTTAAGGCAGAACGAAATTCCGGATTAATTCCTTCTAAAGCTCTTGCAATACCAAGACGAATAGCATCGGACTGACCGGAAACTCCACCACCGTTTGTGTTTGCAAAAACATCATATTTGCCGACAGTATCAGTAGCAATAAATGGAAGCAATAGATTATCTCTATGCTCTTTTAACGGGAAATATTTTTCAACTTCCTGATCATTAATCACTACTTTGCCCGAGCCGCTTCTTAAGTATACTCTGGCAATTGCATTTTTTCTTCTTCCGACAAAAATTTTATCTACCATTAAATCACTCCATTATAAACTTATTAATTCAGGTTTTTGAGCTGAGTGTGGATGGGTTTCACCTGAATAGACTTTTAGTTTTTTTATTAATTTTCTGCCAAGACGAGTTTTAGGAAGCATTCCTTTTACAGCATTTTCAATTACAAACTCTGGCTTCTTTGCCATTACTTCTGCAAAACTTCTAACTTTTAGTCCACCAGGATACATTGAGTGATGAACATAAGTCTTAAGAGTTTCGCGTTTTCCGGTCAACCTGACTTTATCTGCATTGATTACAACAACAAAGTCACCTGTATCTGTATGAGGTGTGAAAATTGCCTTATTTTTACCTCGTATAATTCTTGCAACTTTTGCAGCTAATCTTCCTAAGACCTGGTCTTTTGCATCAACCAAATACCATTTATGGTTAGCTTCTTCGGTTTTAATTGATCTTGTTATTCTTTCTTGCTTCAAAACATCCTCCAAATGCCAAATTCTATTTTTCAAAGGTTTCAAATATATTTTTATATGGCAAGAATGTCAAGAAAATGATGTTTTTTTAATAACTTTGGATAGATAATCTTAGGCACGATCAAAATATTGTAAAAAAATAGAAAAAAAATGAAAAAAACTCGAGTTTTAATAACCGGTGGTGCGGGGTTCTTAGGAATTAATCTGATCCGTTACTTATTAAATAGTGATTATGATATAACCTCCCTTGATATTGCTGATTTTAATTACCCTGATGTAGCTCATCAAATTAAAGTAATAAAGGGTGATATCAGAAATGCTGTTGTAGTAAATCAGTTAATGAAGGAAGTTGATTTAGCTGTTCATTCGGCAGCCGCATTACCACTTTATACCCCTGAAGAAATCCGTTCAACTGATATTGAAGGAACACGATTGTTACTTCATGCGGCATTCTTAAACGGAATAAAGAAATTTATTCATATTTCATCAACTGCAGTTTACGGTATACCTGATCATCACCCGTTATATGAAGATGATAAACTTGATGGCGTTGGTCCATACGGAAAAGCAAAAATTGAAGCGGAAAAAATTTGCATAGAGTACAGAAAAAAAGGAATGTGTGTGCCAATCCTTCGCCCAAAATCTTTTATTGGACCGGAACGACTTGGTGTATTTGCACTATTTTATGATTGGGCAAAAGATGGCAAGAATTTCCCGATGATAGGTAAAGGTAACAATCGTTATCAGTTGCTTGATGTAGAAGATTTATGTTCGGCAATCGAACTTACAATGAAATTACCAGATGAAATTGTAAATGATACTTTTAATATTGGGGCTAAAGAATTCACAACAATGAAAGAGGACTATCAGGCAGTATTGGATTATGCCGGATTTGGTAAAAAAATAATCTCGTTACCGGAGAAACCTGTTTTATGGACACTAAAATTTCTAGAGGCACTTAAACTTTCACCTTTATATAAATGGGTTTACGAAACTGCTTCTAAAGATTCCTTTGTTTCGATTGAAAAAGCAGAAAAAGTACTTGGATTTACTCCTAAATATTCTAACAAAGATGCGTTAATAAGAAATTATAAATGGTATTTGGAAAATCTTGACTCATTCAAAAATCAATCTGGAATTAGTCACCGTGTTCCATGGAAACAAGGAATTTTGAAACTGGCAAAATATTTTTTCTGATCTATCTGTTAATTCTAAATTCTACATTCTCAATTCTCAATTGTTTTTAATTATATTTGCAAATAAAATTTCGAAATACAAAAAGAGGAATAAACAATGGCTACAAAGAAGGATTTCTTAAAAGAGGTAATCAAACACATAGACATTAAAGAGCATAATGTCGTAAAGCTTGTTGATTCAATGGAAAGCATGGCTTTTTCGGCAAGGGACTTGAACCGCGCAGCAAAGATTTACGTAAAAATGCTTGAAGATCAGGATTGTGCAGTAATTCTAACATTAGCCGGAAGTCTTTTCAGCGCCGGATTAAAACGGGTTGTGTTTGATTTAGTAAATAATAATATGGTAGATGCAATTGTATCTACAGGTGCTATTATGGTCGATCAGGATTTCTTTGAAGCACTCGGTTTCAAACATTATATCGGTTCGCCGTATGTTGATGACAATTTATTACGCGAACTTCACATTGATCGTATTTACGATACATTTATTGACGAAGACGAACTACGTATTTGCGATGATACGACTGCAAAAATATTCGATTCGCTTGAACCACGACCATATTCATCACGAGAATTGCTATGGCACTTCGGAAAATATCTGGAAGATAACGGCGGACCAAAAGTTGAGGACAGCGTTATATGGGCTGCTTACAAGAACAATGTTCCGATCTTCGTTCCGGCATTCTCCGATTGTTCCGCTGGATTTGGAATTGTGATGCATCAACATAATAATCCCGAGAAGCATGTTTCATTTGATTCCGGAAAAGATTTTTATGAATTAACACAAATCAAATTGAACAATAAAGAAACCGGAATCTTTATGATTGGCGGCGGTGTCCCTAAAAACTTTACACAAGATATTGTTGTAGCTGCAGATATTTTACAGGAAGACGCTCCAATGCATAAATATGCTATTCAAGTTACAGTTGCAGATGTTCGAGACGGTGCGCTTTCAAGCTCTACACTTAAAGAAGCAAGTTCGTGGGGAAAAGTTGAAACTACTTATGAACAGATGGTCTATTCAGAAGCTACTTTAGCAATGCCTTTAATTGCCGGTTATGCATATCATAAAGGTGTATGGAAGAACAGAAAGAAAAGAGAATTACAGAAGTTATTTTTGAAAGAAAGTGTTGCAGCAAAATAATTTGTATTAAAATTTCCCCCTCCTAATTCTAGGAGGGGGACACAGGGGGAGGTCGAAAGATAAATGACCAAGCTACACAACAAAATTTCCCTCAAAAATCTCCGCAAAAAACTAAGACACAATTCGACTGATGCCGAGAAAAGATTGTGGCTCTTTCTAAAGAATAAACAACTTAACGGAAGAAAATTTACACGTCAGCATAGCATTGGTAATTATATCGTTGATTTCTATTGTGCTAAAGAAAGAATAATTGTTGAACTTGATGGGGAACATCATTTTGAAGAAGAACAAAAAATATATGACGAGAAAAGAACAAAATATTTTGAAACACTTGGATTCAAGGTGATTCGTTTTAGGAATGTTGATGTTTTGTTCGACACAGATAGCGTATTAAAAAGAATTGAGCAGAAATTTAGGTGACCTTCCCCTTTGGTTCCCCCCCCCCTTTGTTAAGGAGGGGGACTTTGATTCACTTACTTCATTAAAACCATTTTTTTAGTCTGAGTAAAGTTATCTGCAATAATTGTGTAGAAATAAACACCGCTTGAAACTCTTTTACCAAAATTATCGGTAGAGTTCCAGTAAATATTGTGCTTACCGGCTAACCTTTCTTCATCAATAAGTGTTCTAATTTCATTACCAAGAACATCATAAATTTTTATCTTAACATTACCGGCTTTAGGCAAGCTAAAACTAATTACTGTTTCAGGGTTGAATGGATTGGGATAGTTTTGCTCTAATGCATAAGAAGAAGGTAAAATTTCTATTGGTTCACTTATTTCTGTACCAATACTACTAACATATGCTCTGATTAAGAAAAGATAAATAAAACCATCTTTACCAAATACCGAATAATAAATCCATCGTGGTGGATTATTAGTAGACTGATAAGAGAAACTGTAATAAGAAGATGCAGATTGATAATATGTTGACATTACTCTATTTGAAGAAGGATATGCCGCACCAATTGGAAATTGAACAGTAAAACTTTTATCAGCATTTAAATTTTGTGAGCGCAAATCTACTTTTACCCAATTTGGATAAGGTATTTCATAAGGATAATCTTGGTTGGTCCTCTCCCATGTTTCCAGCACTCTTGGGGGTTGACTTAAAACCGGTGTAGCAGTTATAGAAGCCATCAATCTACCGCCAAAACGATTAGATAAACCAACAAACTCAAGAATTCTACCTTGAATTGGAAGAGTTCCACGCAATGCAACTTTAATTGAGTCTAATTTCATACCATTCATTGCTTCAAAATAAACTGCTACGCTATCACCTGGTGTTAATTGCAAATAACCAGTCGGTTCTGTTGCATCATATGCGATTTCAAATATCTGAGCTACTGCTGTTCCTGTTGAACTATAAGTAAAATTAAATCTATCTGTGGATGGATTCGAAATAAAAGCATTCATATCGGACACATAAACTGCAAAAGTAATTTCTGTAAATGTGGTACCAAAATCGCTAAAGTTTACATTTGTATTCGTAGGAACATCCTCGACCTGTTTAATATTATTCCCAATTTTAATTGCTTTTACTTTTAAGCTGGCATTCCCATTATTATTAAAATTAACTGTCAGGTTTCTTCCACCCTTATATGTTATATACTGAACACCATATTTGAAAACACCACTGGAAGTAGTACTAACATTGGGATTAGTGTAAATCGTACTGGATGCTTTTGGTAAATTTGTTAAAACATAACCATACCTCGGATTTACACTTCGATCATTCAGATAATTAGCGATAAACCAATCTTCAAGGAGTAAAGAAAAGTTTCTGTTTCCTTGAGGATCTAGAGCCAATGAAACGTTTGTAATGCCATCATAAGCACGAAATCCTGATTGTAAATAATTTTTAAATACGGCGTTTGATAATTGTTCACCTAAATAGAGTGCATACCGAGCTGCGCGAGCATAATCAGCTAGAGAATTATTCCAACCGGTTGTATAAACATTAGTATTATTAGTATATAAAGAGGTAGATCTTAAGCTATATCCATTTAGATAGCTAGCAATCTCTGAAAATGATTCATTAAAAAATGATTCACTGATTCGAGGTGGATAATTGTAATGAATCATATGTTGAAATTCATGAGCTGTCACACTCATGCCTGATGTTATTCCAACCGGAGTTCTTAAATCTAATGGATTAGCATCGAGATAAAAAATTTCTGCTTTATTACTTGGGTATTTTGAAGTTCCATCACCTTGATTCCAGCTATAAAAATACCCAGCTGTATATCCAGACGTGGAACCTGAAACATAACCATCTCTAATATTTAGTATTAAAATAATTATTCTGGGATCGTTATCGACATTCGGAGGGTTGCCAAAATATTCAACATTAGTTTGATAAATTCCTTTATTCGAATTTGGTAATGCATTTTTAGTATCAAATGCTTCAAGAACTTTATTTACAGCTTCTTGATTTACTCTACCATTATTCCATAATGAATCTTCGACAAAAATATAACAATAATTACCTATAGCTCTGCAAGTTGAAGGAGTAGAATAAAATGCATCATCTGCACTGGAATTTAATTTTACTAAATCTTGGGCATACCAGCCATTGTTATAAGGTCCTTTTGAGCCAATACTGAAATTCCAAGCAGCTTTTCTTAATTGTTGTGTTATTGGTTTAACATTATCCAAATCAATTCCGTGAGCTTTGCTAAATTTTTCCAATAAAGGTCTTGCATCTATGATAAAACCTTCTGGACCTTGGGATGGTTCATCAACTATTTTATTTGGAATAACATTTTGTGCTTGCACATAAGTAAATGATGCAAATACAAAAAGAAAAATGAAATACTTCATCTTCATAATTAACTCTTACTTTTTTTAAAAATTATTTTTTAACCGGCACAGCTTCTTCAACAATAAGTACAGGAATTCCATTTTCAATTTTACTTTCCCTGAACATAATAGAATATATACTACCTTGTTTTTGCCACAATTCCTTTTTCAAAGCTTCAGAACATTCAAGAAAATAAACATTGTTATTGTTAATCTTAAGCGCTAATCTCGTAAAAGGTTCATTTTCTACAACTACAATTTCGCCTTTAAGATAATTATCCTCTTTTTGCCCACAATTGCAGCAAGCAGAAATTAAAATTAACGATAACAATAAGATTATTATCGAACTTATTTTGAAATTTTTCATTATAAAACCTATTTAGACTGAAATGAAAATAAACAATTCCGTTTCCAAAAAAAAGTGATGAGTAAATCCCATATCACATTAGAAGTTAAAGAACACAAAACTATTCTTTATCACTGAAACTATCGGATAATTTATTAGCACCTTGTGTAACAATTTCAAACAAATCATTCTCAGAGACCATCAAATCCTTAAGCGTAAGATTTTGAGTAACAGAATTCACAGCATCCTGAATTACTTTCCATAAAGAACGAACCGAACAGTCGATTGAATTTGTGCAAAAGTCCGATACACCTGAATGAGATTCACAAAATGAATCATCATAAAGTTTTCCACCGAGAACAAACATAACTTCATCAATCTTAATTTCTTCCGGAGGACGGGATAATGTATAACCGCCGAACTGTCCTCTTTCAGCTTGCAAAAATCCGCCTAAACGTAATACACGTAAAATTTTTCCTGTATTATGTTCAGAAATCCCTTCTGCCCGGCTTATTTCCGGAATTGTTAATGACTTACCAACATGGTAAAATTTTGCAATTCTTAATAAGCAACGTAAACCATATTCTTCTTGTGCGCTAAATTTCATAGGAACATTTTATAATGTATAATGCATAATGTAAAATGTATAATTATGGTTAAGATTTATTTAAAGGTATTTTTGAACCGCACATTTTTGCATGTAGCAATTCATCATATTTTTCTTTCGGAATAGAAGGACCTTGCTTACTGCAAAATTTTTCGAAAACAAATTTTAAGTCCTCTGCAATCTCTTCAGGACTTCTTCCTTCAATATGATGACGTGGCATCATAAAAAGGACTTCTCCATTTTTAAGTAAAGCCATAGAAGGAGAAGATGGCGGAAAATTAGATAGAAATTTATTTCGTAAATAATCAACCGCATCACGGTCCTGACCGGCAAAAACGGTTACAAGTTTATCAGGAATAATATTGTTTTGAAGAGCCATTGTAACAGCCGGTCTGGCGCTTCCGGCAGCACAGCCACAAACGGAATTTATCATAACAAATACCGTCTGATCATTTTTTTGTGATAATGTTTCTTCAACCAACTGAGGTGTAAGCATTTCTTCAAAGCCGACGTAAATTAATTCATCTCGCATCGGCTGAACTGCTTCCGGATCATAAATTGGTTGGCGTTGATTTATAGTAAACATATTTATTCCTTTCTAATTAATATTGAAGAGCGCAGCGATGAAATATCTCTTAATTTAGAGATTCTTCGCTTTGCTCAGAATTAAAGAAATCCTAATTCAAGTTTAGCTTCTTCGCTCATTTTTTCCATACTCCAAGCCGGTTCCCAGACCAAATCAACATAAACATCTTTAACACCTTTTACCTTTTGTACTTTTTCTTTTACTTCGGGAGGAAGAGAACCCGCAACGGGACAAGCCGGAGACGTTAATGTCATTTTGATGTATGTATTCCCTTCGTCATCAATTCTGATTTCATAAATCAAACCAAGTTCCCAAATATCAACCGGTATTTCCGGGTCATAACATGTTTTAAGCTGAGCAATAATCTCTTGTTCTAACTTCCCTTTATCAATCATTTTAAATCTCCATTCTTTCTTTTTCTTCTATCCGAAAAGCGAATAAAAGATAGTCATGAAAACATCTTTTTTACTTTTAATAATCCCTGAACAAGTTTATCAATTTCTTCTTTGGTATTATAAAAACTGAACGAAGCTCTTGCTGTTGCCGGCACGTTAAATCTTTCCATAATTGGTTGTGTGCAATGATGTCCGGTTCTGATTGCAATACCATCAGTATCAATGATTGTCCCGATATCATAAGGATGGATACCATCAATAACAAAGGAAATAACTGAAGCTTTGTCTTTCGCATTACCAATTATTTTTAAGCCATCAATCTCAGACAATTTTTCAGTCGCATATTTAAGTAAAGTGTCTTCATAGTTTGTCAGATCATTTCGTTCAAACTGGTTCAGATAATCGATAGCAGCACCAAGACCAATAGCACCGGCAATATTGGGTGTTCCGGCTTCAAATTTTCCGGGTAAATCATCAAACGTTGTTTTTTCGAATGTAACTGTACGAATCATACTTCCGCCACCCTGATATGGAGGCATCATTTCAAGAAATTCTGTCTTCCCGTATAAAACTCCTATGCCGGTTGGACCGAAAACTTTATGACCGGAAAAGGCATAAAAATCTGCATCCAGATCCTGAACATCAATTTTAAGATGAGGCACTGATTGTGCGCCATCCACCAGAACAGGAATTCCTTTTGAATGTGCAATTTCAATTATTTTTTTTACTGGATTTATTGTGCCAAGTGTATTGGAAATATGCACAACAGAAACAAGTTTAGTTTTATCAGTTAATAATGTTTCGTATGAGTTGAGATCAATTTCGCCGTTATCGTTAATCGGTATAACTTTTAATTTGATCTGTTTTCTGTCTGTAATTAATTGCCAGGGAACTATATTTGCGTGATGTTCCATGTGCGTAATTAATACTTCATCGCCACTATTAAATATTTTGGCACGACACAAAGTAGAAGCAACCAGATTAATTGCTTCGGTAGTCCCTCTAACAAAAATTATTTCTGATGCGCTTAATGCATTAATAAATTCTTTTACTTTAAGTCGGGCTGTTTCATATTGATCAGTAGCTAATTCGCTCAAAAAGTATAAACCACGATGGATATTAGCATTATCAAAAGTGTAATACTGATTAAGAGCATCAATTACAATTTGAGGTTTTTGTGATGTTGCAGCGTTATCAAGATATACAAGAGGTTTTCCGTTTACTAATCTTTTAAGGATCGGAAAATCTTTTCGTACATCCTCAACATCAAACTTTCGTTTTACTTCGGAAATCGCGTTAATCACTTTGACCCCGCTAACTATAAAATCAGAATGTCCCCAAATTAAATAAGAACCTTACTTATGTAGGACATTCTAATTGAATTAGGATTTTATTTATTTTCAATTTCCACTCTGTGAAGATGCTCAAATATCATATGATTAAGCTGTTCACGAAGTGGTTCAATTTTAACAACCTCGACAACATCGTTTGCAAAAGCTCTTATCAACATCGACTTAGCAAGTTCGGATGGAATTCCTCTTGTTCGAATGTAATAATAAGCCGTATCGTCCAGATGACCAACTGTCGCACCATGTGTACATTTAACATCATCAGCAAAAATTTCTAATTGAGGTTTGGTATTTACCTTAGCACTGTTAGATAACAATACAGTTTTATTCTGCTGATATGCATTTGTCTTTTGTGCATCTTTTCTTACAACGATTTTACCATTAAAAACTCCACGCGCGTTGTCATCAAGAATTCCTTTATACAGTTCGTTGCTCATACAGTTTGGTTTTGCATGATCAACAAATGTGTGATTATCTACTAACTGTTTGCCATTCGCTAAATACAATCCGTAGTAATGCGTTTCGATATTCTCATCATCCAAAGTTGAATTGATGTCATTACGAACAATCTCACCACCAAAGGCAAAATTATAATGGTTAAATATGCTCTTCTTTAACTGATATGCTTCAACTTTTTCGTAATGATATGAATTATCATTTTCATTCTGAATTTTATACAAATCAACAATAGCAGATTCATCCGCAAATACTTCTGTAATAGAATTAGTAAAGTGTAACGAGTTATTATTTATCGAAGCGAATAAATTTATTACACTTACCTGTGAATTTTTCCCGGCAAAAATTAAATTGTGCGGAACGGATAAAACAAACTTATCTGCATCTCCGTTTAAGAATAATATTTGAATTGGTTTTTCAAGTACTACTTTATCATTTACGATAATTACCGCACCATCAGTCGAGTAAGCTCTGTTCAAAAGGTTAAATGCGTTTTCAGACTTAACAAATTTAGAAATCTTCCCTTTTATGAATTCGTTATTCCTCTTTAACAAAGAGCTTAGACTATCAATTGTTACTCCATTCGGTATATCATTCAAATCGCTTAATTCATCGGAATAAATTCCATTTATAAATGTCATCAAATAAAATTCAAAACCACTAAAAAGATATTTCTTTAATTCTTCTTTATTTATTGAAAAATCTTTCTTGCCTATACTTACAGCCGGAATAAAATTTTGTTTAAGAATAGGACTGATATTGGTGAATTTCCATTCTTCGTCTTTAGTGTTTGGAAAGTCCACTTGGGCAAGTTGATTTATTGCACTTTTGCGTAAATCGTGTAAAAAAGTTTTAGAATCTCCGTTTAACTTTTCCTCAAAGGACTGAAAGTTTTGAAGATACCATTCTTTTGTGCTTTGGAATTCATTTATTTTTTTCATAGGACAATTTCCTTTATGCCTCTGCTTCAACTAGTTCTGGTTTTATCCAATCATATCCTTTATCTTCAAGTTCAAGTGCTAATTCCTTGCCACCTGATTTTATTATCTTACCTTTATAAAGCACATGAACAAAATCGGGTTGGATATAATTGAGTAATCTTTGATAGTGAGTAACAACTAATACAGCTTTATCTTTTGCCTTAAAAATATTTACTCCGTTCGATACAATTTTTAACGCATCAATATCAAGACCAGAATCTGTTTCATCTAAAAGAGCAAGTTTCGGGTTCAGCATGAGCAATTGAAATATTTCGTTTCTCTTTTTCTCTCCACCGGAAAAACCAACATTTACCGACCGACTGATTAATGATTCGTCCATTCCTAAAATTTTTGATTTCTCTTTCATTAAATCGAGAAATTCTTTCGGGGTTAATTCAGGTTGATTATGATATTTTCTTATTTCATTAATAGATGTTTTAAGAAAAGTAGCATTACTAACACCAGGTATTTCAACAGGATATTGAAACGCAAGAAAGACACCTTCTCTTGCTCTATCTTCAGGATCGAGTTCAAGCAGATTTTTGCCTTCAAACCATACTTCCCCTTCGGTTACTTCGTAACCTTCGTTTCCGGCTAAAACATTTGCTAATGTACTTTTTCCAGATCCATTAGGACCCATAATAGCATGAACTTCGCCGGCTTTTATTTCAAGGTCTATTCCCCTTAAAATTTCTTTACCTTCAACATTTGCGTGTAAATTTTTTATAACTAACATTTTTTCTCCTTTATTCAATTTTTTCTTCTATTAAATTTTAATTCTCAATTTGCAATTCTCAATTCTCAATTATTACTCTTTATCCAACACTTCCTTCAAGTGAGATCGCGAGCAGTTTCTGAGCTTCAACAGCAAATTCCATTGGTAACTCATTAAATACTTCTTTACAAAAACCATTAACAATCATATTAACGGCGTCTTCAGTAGAAATTCCTCTCTGGTTTAAGTAGAAAATTTGATCCGCCCCTACTTTAGAAGTTGTAGCTTCGTGTTCAACCTTTGCTGATTCATTTTCAACTTCTATATAAGGAAAAGTATGCGCTCCACATTGATCGCTCATTAACATAGAATCGCATTGTGTAAAGTTTCTTGCACCTTTAGCATTCTTTCCTATTTTAACTAAACCACGGTAAGAGTTATTACTTTTACCGGCAGAGATTCCTTTAGAGATAATTGTGCTTCTTGTATTCTTTCCAAGATGAATCATTTTTGTACCAGTATCAGCTTGCTGATGATTGTTAGTTACCGCAACGGAATAGAATTCTCCTACTGAATTATCACCCTGTAAAATACAACTTGGATATTTCCAGGTTATTGCCGAACCGGTTTCTACTTGTGTCCACGAAATTTTTGAATTTTTGCCTCTGCATGCACCACGTTTAGTAACAAAATTATAAATACCTCCTTTACCATCTTTATCACCGGGATACCAATTCTGCACAGTTGAATATTTTATCTCTGCATTATCAAGCGCAACAAGTTCAACCACAGCAGCATGCAACTGATTATTATCACGAATTGGTGCAGTACAACCCTCAAGATAACTTACATAAGCGCCTTCTTCTGCAATTATAAGCGTTCTTTCAAACTGACCTGTCTCCTGTGCGTTTATTCTGAAGTAAGTTGACAGTTCCATTGGGCATCTTACACCCTTTGGAATAAATACAAATGAACCATCGCTAAAAACCGCAGAATTTAATGCGGCAAAATAATTATCTGTATAAGGAACAACTGAACCGAGATATTTTTTAACTAACTCCGGATGTTCCTGTATAGCTTCTGAAATTGAACAGAAAATAATTCCTTTTTCTTTTAATGTTTCCTTAAATGTTGTTGTAACTGAAACAGAATCGAAAACAGCATCAACTGCAACACCCGCTAACAGTTTTTGCTCATTAAGTGGAATTCCTAATTTTTCAAATGTCTTTAACAATTCCGGATCCACTTCATCCAGACTATTTAATTGTGGTTTCTTTTTAGGTGCTGAATAATAGCTTATATCCTGGTAATCAATCGGTGGATAATGAACATTCGGCCAGTGTGGTTCTTCCATCTTTTGCCAATATCGGAAAGCTTTTAACCTCCACTCGGTCATCCACTCTGGTTCATTTTTCTTTTGAGAGATTAAACGGATAATATCTTCATTAAGACCTTTAGGAGCTGTTTCCGTTTCAATATCGGTTACAAAGCCCCATTTATATTCAGAGGTTGTAAGTTCATCAAGAACTTTCATATCCTCGGATAGTTCTTTCTGTTTTTCAAGATTTTCTTTTAATTCGTTCATTTTTGCCTTTTTTCTTTAATTTTGGGTTAAAACGTAATCAATCTTGAAAAAAATATCAAGATTAATATTACAAACTATTTTTAACTCAAAATCGTTCCCAATTTTTAATTTTTTTGCTGTCGAAGGATTTCGAAAAGCAGAATACCGGTTGCTACGGATACATTTAATGAATCAATTTTACCGGACATTGGTATTTTAACCAGGAAATCACAGTTATCAGCTACGAGTTTTCTTATTCCCTTTTCCTCATTTCCTACTACTAATGCAACTGGTATTTTATAATCAACAGAGGTATAGTTTCTGGAGTTATTAAGCGAACTTCCAACAATCCAAAAGTTTTCTTTTTTTAATTGCTCGATAGTACGGACAAGATTGCTTACTTTACAAATTTTCAGGTGGGAAACAGCTCCGGCAGAAATTTTTTCGACTGTTTCTGTTATTGGTGAGCTTTGATTTGTTGTTATAAAAACACCATGCACACCTGCACACTCGGCAGTTCTTAAAATTGCACCAAGATTATGTGGATCTTGAATGGAATCTAAAAGTAGTAAAAGCGGGTACTCAAATTTTTTTGAATGTTCGATTACTTCATATAATTCATAAAACTTTGTAAGGGATTTAATTGCAACAACACCCTGAGAATTTTCTGTTTTCGATATTTCATTTATTTTTTGAAGTGAAACCTGTGTTATTTTAATCCCACTCTCTTTTGCTGACTTAAAGATTTTATTAATTGCTTCACCATGTTGTCCATAAGCAACATAAATTACTTCAATATCTACACCGGCATTAATAGCTTCCAGAACAGGTTTTCTACCAACGATTTTATTCATAGCGGTTAGAAATTTTGATAAAGTTGTTTTTAAATTAAATTTGGTGCAAATGAAAATCTATCTATTGCTACTTCAAAATTGCAGAAGTGTCGGTTGTTTTTCTTTTTTGGAAGATACTCTTTAGTAAGAATAATTTCTTTTTTGTAAATGTTGAACTTAAAATCAGCGGAATTAATTGCGCCGTCTTGTTTAACAACATTTATAACATAATCTCCAACAAGGTCTTCAAAGAGTAATTCTTTTTTTGCCGGTTGGACAGAAGGAACAGCATCCATCTTAGCTTTTAATCCTGTTACGATAAAATAAAAAACATTTTTTTCTCGGATAACTTCAACAGTAACTTCGTAAGCAAAGCTTGTGAACTCAACAAGTGTTTCTATCGAAAATACACAAAACTGTTTTTTCAATTTTTCATCATATGAATAATATGCTTTGCAGATATATTCAAGTTTATCAGGTTTTTTAAGAGGGATTGCAGAAAGTGCAGTATGTGCTTTTTTCTTTCTTGTCTTAGGAATTTTGGGAATGTTTTTGGGTTTTCGAAGTGGCACTTAAGAACCTTTTATTTTATTTACTAAAGTATTTAAATCATCTTTCAAAATAGTTTGTTGTTCACCATTTGACATATCTTTCAGAACAACTTCGCTATTTTGATATTCATCGCCACCCACCATTAATACAAATCTCGCATTATATTTATTAGCTTCCCGCATTTGTGCTTTAACGCTTCTACTGAGGTAGTCGGTTTCAACAGATAGACCGATTCGTCTCAACTCAACAGCTAATCTGAAAGCTTCATCAGAAAGATTTTTGTCTATAGAAACAATGTAAAGGTCTATACTTTCTTCTGGTATGTTAAGAGATTTTTCATTTTCGCAAGCGAGTAAAATTCTTTCCATACCGGCTGCAAAGCCAACACCCGGAATATTACCACCGCCAAGTTCTTTGACAAGCATATCATATCTGCCACCACCGCATAAAGAGCTTTGCGAACCAACACTGCCACTTACAATTTCGAAAGTTGTATTGGAGTAGTAATCAAGTCCGCGTACAAGTTTAGGATCAACTTCATATGCAATTCCAATATTATCTAAAGATTTTTTTACAATCTCAAAATGCTTAATACTCTCTTCATCCAGATATTCCAAAAGCAATGGTGCATTTTCCATTATCTTCTGGTCTTTTTCATCTTTGCTGTCGAAAATTCTTAAAATATTCGTTTCAAATCTTTTTTTACTTTCTTGCGATAAATTATCAAAATGTTGTTCAAGGTATTTTCTAAGAATTTTTTTATAATTTTCACGGGATTGCGGAACGCCAAGTGAATTAATTTTTACAACGAGATTTTTAAGACCAAGACTATTCAATATATCATAAGCCATAATAATAATTTCGGCATCAAGTAACGGGTCGCTACTTCCAAGAGCTTCAGCACCGAATTGATGAAACTGTCTTAATCTTCCGGCTTGAGGTCGCTCCTGTCGAAACATTGGAGAGATATAGTAGAGTTTATTTATGCTATTTTTTTTGTCGAGTGAATGTTCAATAAAAGCACGAACAACTCCGGCGGTCATTTCCGGTCTGAGTGTTAAACTAGTTCCGCCTCTATCGGTAAAAGTGTACATCTCTTTGCTGACAATATCAGTTGCTTCTCCAATTCCACGAGCAAATAGAGCAGTTTCTTCAAAAACAGGTGTTCGAATTTCTTTGTAATTAAATTGTCTAAAGACTTCACTAACAACTTTCTCAAGATATTTCCATTTGGGAATATCGGAAGGTAAAATATCACGTGTGCCGGTAATAGCTTTTATCATTCAATTTAATCCTGGGCTTAAGCGATTTCAAAATATTGTTTCTCCTCATTTTCAAAGAGGTCATAAATTTCGTCAACACTTTTAGCATTTGCTAAATTTTCTCTGAATTCTTCTCTGTTCATCATTCTTGAAATTCTGCTTAATAATTTGATGTGAGGACCTACTAAATTCTCTTTTCCAACAAGAAGAAAAACAAGTTTAACGGGTTGCCCATCGAGAGATTGAAAATCAACGGGGTCATCAAGCTTACCGAAAGCTGCAATAATATCTGTTACTGCATTCGATTTGGCATGAGGAATAGCAAAACCTTTTCCGACACCCGTGGACATTATTTTTTCTCTGTCGTGAACAGCTTCTCGCATAGACTCAATATCTTTAACACGCTCGTCATCCTTGAATAAATCGACCAATTCGTTAATGACATCATTTTTAAATTTGGATTTCATTGAAGGAATGATTTTGTCTTTTCTAAGAATATCGCAGATTTTCATTAGAAGCGCCGGAATTTATTTTGAGAATTTTTGACGCAAATTTAAGAAAGCTACTCCGCTTTATCAATTAATATATGTTAAAATTCGTTTATCCTTTCATTAATTCTTGCAGAGTGAAAAAGCAAACAGTAACTTGTATATAGTAAAAATCAACAACTCTAACTCTTATGAAAAAATTATTACTATTAGGCGCAGAAGCAATTGCACAAGGTGCTATTGATGGAGGTATGTCCGGAATTTATGCTTATCCGGGAACCCCATCAACCGAAATAACGGAATATGTACAAAATTCTAAAATAGCAGCCGAAAGAAAAATTCATAGTAAATGGTCTGCAAACGAAAAAACTGCAATGGAAGCAGCATTAGGAATGTCTTATGCGGGTAAACGTGCAATGGTGTGTATGAAGCATGTAGGACTTAATGTAGCAGCAGATCCTTTCATCAATTCTGCAATTACCGGTGTTAATGGTGGATTAATAATTACAGTTGCAGACGATCCATCAATGCATTCGTCACAAAACGAACAGGACTCGCGTTATCTGGGAAAGTTTGCTTTGATTCCAATTCTTGAACCGGCTAACCAACAAGAAGCGTACGATATGGCAAGAGATGGATTTGAATTATCAGAAAAATATAAGACGCCGATTCTTATTAGAATTACAACTCGCTTATCACACTCGAGATACGGTGTTACTACTAAGGAAATGAAACCCAAAAACAATAATTCTTTACCAGATGACCCAAAACAATTTGTCTTGTTACCCGCAATAGCTCGTATGAGATATAAAATTTTACTCGATAACCAAAAAAATTTCCTTGACGAATCTGAACAATCAATTTACAATAAGTACATAGAAGGAAAAGATACTTCAAAAGGAATAATTGCTTGTGGAATTACTTACAATTACTTACTCGAAAACTATAAAGAGAAAAGTTGTCCACATCCTGTTGTAAAAATTGGTCAATATCCGTTACCAAAACAACTGATAACTAAACTTTATAATGAATGTCAGGAAATTTTAGTTTTAGAAGATGGATATCCTTTTGTTGAAGAAACAATAAAATGTTTTTTTAATTCAGGAAAAGTTATTAGCGGACGTTTGAATGGCACTCTACCCAGAGATGGAGAATTAAACCCGACATTAGTTGCAAAGGCATTAGGTATTCCGACAAAAGATGGTTTACCAATACCAGAAATTGTAAAAAACCGTCCACCGGAATTGTGTAATGGTTGCAGTCATCGCGATGTTTATGAAGCATTAAATGAGGCGATGAAATCTTTCGGTGAAAAAAGAGTTTTTTCAGATATCGGTTGTTATACTTTGGGAGCTCTTCCACCTTATAATGCAATAAATTCATGTGTGGATATGGGAGCTTCTATCACAATGGCTAAAGGAGCTGCTGATGCAGGTTTAATCCCCTCTGTTGCTGTCATTGGTGACTCAACATTTACTCATTCGGGAATTACAGGTTTGCTTGATGCTGTAAATGAAAAATCTCCAATAACAGTTATAATTTCAGATAACAGTGCTGTTGCAATGACAGGTGGTCAGGAATCATCCGCAACAGGAAGATTAAAAGAGATTTGCATTGGCGTAGGAGTTGAACCGGAACATATAAGAGTGTTAACTCCCGTCCCCAAATATCATAACGAAATGGTTGATGTTATTAAGGAAGAATTAAATTACAACGGAGTATCAGTTATTATTGCCGAAAGAGAATGCATCCAGACTGCATCTAAAAAGAAAAAAGAAAAATCGAGAGAATAAATATGAAGAAGGATATAATCTTATCTGGCGTTGGTGGACAAGGGATTTTATCAATTGCCGCAATTATTGGTTTTGCTGCTTTAGAAAAAAATTTATTTGTTAAACAATCCGAAGTTCATGGAATGAGCCAACGTGGTGGAGCTGTTCAATCTCATTTAAGAATTTCTGACACTGAAATTGCGTCGGATTTAATCCCCTATGGTACTGCAGATCTAATAATATCTGTAGAACCAATGGAATCTCTACGATACCTACCTTTTCTTTCTACTGATGGTTGGATTATTACAAACACTACACCTTTTGTAAATATTCCAAACTATCCGGATTTAGAATTGTTACTTAGTAAAATTAATTCTTATAAAAATGTTATTGCATTCAATGCAGACGAGATAGCAAAAAAAATTAAAGCCCCTAAAACATCTAATGTTGTAATTCTTGGAGCGGCTTTCCCTTTTCTTGAAATTCCTTATGAGAATTTAATAAGCGGAATCAGAACCTTATTCGGAAGAAAAGGGAATGAAGTGATTGAGAAAAATATCAATGCTCTTAATGCCGGTATTGAGGAATCTAAAAAGTATTCTATACCAATAATTTAATTGTGTGCGTTACAACTTTTTATGTAACGCACATATAACCAATTACAATTTTGACTTAACTGCCTCAGCAATAATTTTTACTCCAGTATCAATTTGATCCTCCGGTGTATGCGAAAATGCTAATCTGAAACAGTTATTTTTTATACCGTGTGGATCGAATGTTTTACCAACAACAAAAATTGCTCCTTTAGCTGCAGATTCTTTCATTATATCCAGGGAATCCACATTCTCCGGTAATTGAACCCAGATATAAAAACCACCTTTTGGAACAACCCACTTTATTTCAGGAGGCATATTTTTCTTGAGAGAATCGTTCATAATTTTCATTCTTCTAGCATAGGTTTCTCTTAAGAATTGCACATACGTTTTCAGCTTACCTTGACGTAAAAACTGATCAGCAAGTACCTGTGTAAAAGTAGATGAACATGCATCAATTGATTGCTTTGCTAATTGTGCTTTTGCTATAATTTCAGGTGGAGCAAGCAACCATCCGAGTCGCATACCCGGACCTAATATTTTTGAGAAAGAACCGATATAACATATTGGTACCGGTTCAGGTTGAATTGATTTCATCGGAACAGTAAGTTTTTTACTTTCTTCATCAAAGTAAAGTTCATTATAAGGATCATCCTCTATTAACACACAATCCTTCCCCTCTAAAAAACTCAGTAATTCGGTTTTTCTTTTTTCACTATAAACAATACCCGCCGGATTATGAAAATATGGTGAAAGATAAATTAATCTTGGCTTTTTCGTTTTATCAGCAAATTTGGACTCCAGCTGTTCCATTATTAAACCATGTTCATCTAGCTCAACACTTTCAATTGTTGCTTGATATGATTTGAAAGCAGAAGTACCACCAATAAAACATGGATTTTCAGTTATAACTATTTCACCTGGATCAATATAAAGCTTGGCAACAATATTAATTGCCTGAAGCGAACCGGCAGTAATAATTAAATCATTAGTATCAACCGGCAAATTTTTAGAACGCAGATATTCCTTAACGGACTCGATTAGTGGCGGGTAACCCGGTGTCGGTCCATATTGAAAAGCAATTTTCTTGATTTTACTGTCCAAGGAATTGTAAATCTCGTCAATTTCTTTGACAGGGAACAAATCATTATTAGGCATTCCACCAGCAAACGATATTATATCGGGTCGTGTTGCAATACTCATCAGATCGCGTATTTCGGACGTTCTCATTTCCTGTACACATTTTGAAAATGATGGCATAAGTTCTCCTAATATTTTTCTCTAATTAGATGGGATAAAAGGAATGGTAGATTAAATGATAACAATGGTGCATTAGTGATGCAAAGGGGCAATCTGTAAAATAAAGAGATGAAGACGTTTCTCCGTTTTTATTCGGACTTATAAATCATTTTTACACTTGAAATAATAAGAAAAAAAGTTTTCAAAAAAAATTTTGAAAATTAGTTAAGTAAATTTAATTGAGGGATAAAAAAGCGGGAAAGTGAAATTTGTGCATTTATATCAAAAGTTAACTATGAATGGTTTGTTATCTTTTTTAATCTGATCATTTATAATTGTGTAGCGATTAGCTTTAGATTGAGTTTTGCGCTCAACTTGCGGGTCTTTGATTCTAATAGCTTCTTGATAATCACTATAAGTCATGGTCTGTTTTTTAACAATTTTAATATCGCGATTTTTTAACTGGTCAACATGAAAAATCATTGGTTGGGAAATACCTTTTCTTAAGACGCCTTGCTCAAAGTTTATTAGACTCTTATTAGTAGATAAAGATTTTGATTGTCGAATTACTTCAATCTGAGGATTTTCTTTTTTATTTATTCTTGATATCAAATATGACGTTAGAATAACAATAAATAATAGTAATCCACTAAAAACGAGTATTCTGAAAATAATATCGATTAATTCCATAAATCCGGTTTTTCTAAGTTATATTAACATACAAGAGTGATGCCATCAAAAACTTGATTTTGAAAAGAAAATCAGGATTTGTTTTTCAATAATGAGTATCAAGTTGAGAATAGAGGTCAAGTTTAAGACAGTGAAAAAATTTGTTCCTTACCAAATAGTGTCTTTTGAATTAAATGATTCATCTAATGAAAAAAATGTTTTTTTCGTTATATTTTATCAAAAGAAGTATAATTAATTAGTTTTGACAAATATAGTTTGTGGAATTAGTAATGGAACAGCGAATAGAAATTTTATTAGGTGATATAACTAAAATAAAAGTTGACGCAATTGTAAATGCGGCAAACACATCATTACTTGGAGGTGGTGGTGTTGATGGGGCAATACATCGTGCTGCCGGTCCGAAGTTATTAGAAGAATGTAAAACTCTTGGTGGTTGTCCTACCGGTGAAGCAAAAATTACAAAGGGTTATAATCTACCAGCTAATTATGTTATACATACTGTTGGACCTGTATGGCGAGGAGGTAGTAATAATGAAGATAATTTATTGGCAAACTGTTATTATAATTCTCTCAAGCTTGCAGTAAAACATAAAATAAAAACAATTGCTTTCCCGGCAATCAGCACGGGTGTTTATTCGTTCCCTATCGAACGCGCAACCAAAATTGCAATTAATACAGTAAAGAATTTTTTACTCAACGATGCGACGATAGAAAAAGTAATTTTTGTATGCTTCAGTCAAAACGATTATGAAGTATATAAGACACTATTGAATAAAGAGAAATAAACTATTCATTTAAAACATTAGGCTTATCGTAAGAATAGTATTGCAATTCCGGCAACAGCAATAAAGGCACCGGCAACTGAAATCCAACTTAATTTTTCTTTATAGTAAAATCTAACCATTGGTAACATAATTATTGGAACTGTTGCCATTAGTGTTGAAGCTATACCTACCTTTGCGCGGGATACTGCTATTAAACTGAAAGTAATACCTAAAAATGGACCAATGATTGAACCAACCACTGTAAAAATAAGAGCTCTTCTATTCCCCTTAAAAACCGAAAACGGATTTTTAATTCTTTTAGAAAATAAAAACATTGGGTATAGGAAGAAAATTGATGACACAATTCTTATCGATGCAGCGACAAAACCATTTATTTCCCCTTCGTTGAAAGCATGTTTCGCAAAAATTAAACCTACTGCCTGACCAATTGCACCAATCAATGCATACACAATACCGGTTTTATCTATTTTATAGTTAGTCGCTGGTTTTTCCTTTCTTTGAACTACTACCATCCCGACTCCAATTACAGTTATAATCATACCGACAATTCCAATAAATGAAATCGTTTCATTCAAAAACAAAAAAGCTAATATTGCAGAGATACCGGGCACCAATGCCATTATTAACATGCTAAGTCGTGCACCAATATATTGAAAGGACTTAAATAAAAATGTATCACCAATTACTAAACCTGCAAATCCACTTAATACCAGATTTGTAAATTGTAAGGTTGATAGATTAAATTCAAGATTGAATAGAAGAATTGTAAAAACGAGATATATAGTAGCAAGGAGTAGGCGAGAGACATTCACATATAATGAACCAACTTTAACCGAAGCTTCCGTAAAAACAATTGATGTTGCAGACCATAAAACTGCAGTAAGAAGAGCAAAAAATTCTCCAATAAGTGGCATAAAAATTTTCCGTTTATAATTTATACCGTGTAGTTTATTTTAAATTAATTCTGAAATCTTTTTCGAAATTTTTTCCCAAACCATTTCTACAGATATTTCCTCCATCGCACGTCTCTCGTCTTCATCAGAATAGTGTTCAAGAATAAGTGGGGACTTAATATTTATGTGTTCGTCTCCATAAGCTCCCCAGTCGGTTGGATCAGAAGAACCTAACAATGCAACAACAGGTGTTCTCACTGCAACAGCAACATTCATTGGACCGGTACAGTTGGAAAAAAATAATTTTGTATTAGATATCAAAGCGCCAAGCTGACCAATGGTATTTGTTTGGGGTGCTTTAATGGCTCCTTTACCAATAATTTCAACAACTTTATCTGCAAGTAAAGATTCATTTATTCCCCATGTTACAATAATGTTTAAACCGTAATTCTTTACTAATCTTCTACAAATTTCCGCAAATCTTTCCGGTAACCAAGCTCTGATTGGTTTGCTGGCACCGGGATGAATACAAATTGTATTTTCTTTCTTCAAATTGTAATTGACAAAAAAATCTTCGGCAAATTTTATGTTTTCTTGGGAAATATAAACAACCGGTTTGTCATCGCTGACTACTGCACCAAGAGCCCGAACAATATCAAGGTTTCTGTTTATTTCATGATATCGCCCAACCGGATGCTCCAATTTGATAGTATATAAGTTCATCATTTTTTTTGGACCACTACTAATACGTTCTTTAGCTCCGGATAAATATGCCAGCAATGCAGCACGTTCCGAAGTCCATCTCAGGTTTATAGCTAAATCAAATTCTTTTCTTCTGAGCTTAAACGCAAGAAGTAATTGTTTTAGAATAGAATCTTCTACTTTGTTTCTATTTGTATTTACAATTAGTAGTTCATCAACCAGAAAACCTTTAGGAATAATCTGTTGCATTAATGAGTTTGTTAAAAGGGTTATCATAGATTCGGGATAATTTTCACGAACAGTTTTAATTGCCGGAGTAGAGGCAACAAGATCTCCCAACGCCCCCCATTTTATAATCAATATTTTTTTGTAGTTCTTTTTCAACATAATTTTAACAATTCATTTGCTCGCGTGAAAACCTTTTCCACCTCTATGTTGTTAAGAAAAGGTTTATGGTTTGATTCCGACACTAATAAATTTCTTTTGCCAAATATTGTAAAATGATTATGAACTTCAGAATAAAAATTCCAACACTTTTCATAATCTTCCGGTATTAAAGCAAGAACAGGGGTTTTTACAGCAACGGCTAAATGCCTGGTGCCAGTATCGTGTGAGATGAACAGTTTGCATTTATGAATAAGTGCTGCAACTTTAAGAATATCTTCATTAACGAATAAAACATTACTCTGTTCTTTTAATTCTTGTTTAAATACAGAGCAAACCAATTTATCTTGAGGTCCTTCGAAAATTATTATTCTTATTTCCGGTTTTAATAGAAATTTATTTATCAGTTCAATAAAGTTTTCAACTTTCCAGATTTTTGAAGGTTCGCTTGCACCCGGGTGAATACCTATTAATATATTTGTACTGAGAATATGGTTTTTTTCTAAAAAATTATCAGACCAGTTTTTATCGTCTTCATTAAAAAAGATTTCTGTCCCATCCGAATCAATTACAACATTATTTTCTTCAATAATTTTGTTGTAGTAATCAAGGTAGCTAATGGAATCTTCTTCGATCTCTACTTTATAATTAAAGAGAAACGAAAAGCTTTGTTTACGAGGAGCGATTCTTTTTTTTGCACCGGAGAACCAAGCCCAAAATGCTGTTCTATCACCGGGATGAAGAACTATAACTGTATCAAATTTTTCTTTTCTTAATTCTTTTATAAATCTAAATCCACTAAATATTTTTTTTATATTGGAGTTGCCTTTCAATTTTGAATCGAAAGTGATAATTCTATTTATGTAAGGATTATTCTTATAAACAGGCTCAAGTCCTTTTCTTACAAGTAGAACAATTTCTGAATCCGGATAACTTTTACGCAGTGATCTTATTCCGGGTGATGAGACAATCAGATCCCCAAGAAATTTTATATTTATTACAAGTATCTTCAAATTTATTTCTCTAACTGATAAATCAAACCAAAACTGATTATCCAATTGTTAATACCGCCATTAGGATTTTTTAAACTGGCATTTGATAAATGTCTTAATCCAGTTTTAATATCAAAAAGAATATTATCATTCATCCACAAATTAATTCCAACATTATAATTAGTATTGAACATAAATCCTGAAATTTGTCTTTCAGGTGATTTTTTTGAATAGTGAGGCCCAAGTGAAAATAATAAATAGATACTAAGTATTTCCCTCATTAATTTATAAGCCATTATTATCCCGCTGCTAATACCAAACTCGTGGCTTCTTGTATTAGCCATAAAATTTTTGTTTGGTTTATAATAAGTAATTCCATATTCTGTCTGAAAGTTAAACGAAATATCCCATAATTTATTAATGAAGAAAGAATAGATATAGTTAAACTGAGAAAAAAATATTTCATATGTATAATCTACTTTCAAATCAACTCCCATTAAGTCTATCTGCTGATCACCGTATCCAATTGAAAATCCTACTTTGTTTTTAGTAGAATCATTTAAAGGTACTTGAGAAAAAACATTGGAATAAATTATTAGTGATAGAGTAAGTAATAAATAGAATTGATAATATTTTCGTAAATCCATTTACAAAATTATTTTGAGATAAAATAATGAGCGGAACTTAGTTAATATTTTTCAGTTCCGCTCAAGTAGATTACAAGTTAAAGTACATTTTATATTCGAACGGATGTGGCATGGTGCCAATGGCTTGGATTTCCTCAGTTTTAATTTTTACCCACTGATCCAATAACTCATCCGTAAAGATATTTCCTCTTCTCAAAAATTCATGATCGACTTCAAGAGCATCAAGCGCTTCTGCAAGGTTACGAGGCAACATGTGAATCTTGTGTTTAATATCATCATCAAGAAAATTTTTATCATAAGGACCAAATCCTTCTTTTACGGGATCTATTTTATTAATTACTCCATCAATACCGGCAAGTAACATTGCAGATAAACAGAGGTAAGGATTAGCAGTTGCATCAGGTGGACGGTATTCGAACCTAACTTCTTCCGGATTAGAAATATATTTCGGTATTCTGATTGCTGATGCTCTGTTACCCTGTCCATAAGTTAATGCAACCGGTGCTTCGAAACCCGGTACTAATCGTTTATATGAATTTGTACTTGGATTAGTAAAAGCAGAAAGTGCCGGTGCATGTTTTAATAAACCACCAATAAAATAAAGAGCCAGTTCATTTAGATTGCCATAAGCTCCTTTTTTATAAAATGCATTCTTCCCTTTTTTTGTTAAGAATAAGTGAAGATGCATTCCATTTCCGGCTTGTTGATACATCGGTTTTGGCATAAATGTAATGAATAAATCTTTTTGACGAGCGAAATTAAAAAGTACATATTTTGCCGTAATAATATTATCAGCAGTTGTAAGGAGATCAGTAAAATATGTTTCGATTTCCTGTTGTCCTCTTTCACCAACTTCGTGATGATGATACTTAACATTAATTCCAAATTTTGAAAAGAGTTTACAAGCTTCATCGCGGAAATCATCATAAATATCAAAAGGATTTGCTGCATGATAGGCTTTCTTATAAAACTCTTCAGCATGTTCAACTGTGTAGAATGATGTAGCGGTTCTTGTATCATAATTAACTTTTGAAAAAATATAAAACTCGAACTCAGGTCCCCACATCGATTTATCTGTACCGGTTGTTTTTTTAAGAAGTTCCTCAGCTTGTTTTGCTAAATATCTTCCGTCTTGAGAGAATCTGGATCTTTTTTCATCTGTCAAAACTATGTTTGAATAAAAACTTAATGTTGGTGCCTCCCTGAAAAGATCCACAACAGCAGTATCAAGATCCGGTACTAAAATCATATCGCTGTTTTCAACCTTTTTAAAACCATAACTCGAACCGTCAAATCCAACACCTTCTTTAATTATCTGGGAAATTAAATTATCGTGCATCGGAAGTGAGATATGATGTAATCTTCCGGTAAGGTCGATAGCTTTTAAATCAATGACTTCAATCTTATTTTTTTTGATAAGTGCATTAATCGATTGTAAAGTATGTTTAGGCATAAATTCCTCAAAAAAATATTAGAGATAAAAAAGCCCCGCACAAGGCGAGGCTAAACTAAAATTCTATCCACTTATTTAATTTTATAATTAACAGCAGAAATACCAGGGAAAACCGCTGTTGTATCAAGTTCCTCTTCTATTCTAAGTAACTGATTGTACTTAGCAATTCGATCTGTTCTGCAAGCTGAACCTGTTTTAATTTGTCCGGCATTAGTAGCAACAGCAACATCTGCAATTGTTGTGTCTTCTGTTTCCCCTGAACGGTGACTAATAACAGCAGTATATCCGGCTCTTTTAGCCATTTCAATGCAATCTAAAGTTTCAGTTAATGTTCCAATCTGATTTAGCTTAATTAAAATAGAATTAGCTATTCCTTTTTCAATTCCCTTGGCAAAAATTTCGGTATTGGTTACATAGATATCATCGCCGACTAACTGAATTTTATCTCCGACTTTATCAGTCAATAATTTCCAGCCATCCCAATCGAATTCTGCCATACCATCTTCAAGAGAAATAATTGGATATTTGTTAATCCAGTTAACCCAGTAATCAACCATTTTTTCAGGAGCCATATAGGATTTATCAGACTTAAAGAAATAATATGCTTTCTTTTCATTATCCCACATTTCACTTGCAGCTGGATCAAGTGCGATATAAATATCCTTACCAGCTTTGAAACCGGCTTTCTCAATTGCTTCTAAAATTACTTCGATAGCTTCATCATTCGATTTTAAGTTCGGCGCAAAACCACCTTCATCTCCAACTGCTGTGTTATAACCTTTTTTCTTTAGTACTGATTTCAATGTGTGGAATGTTTCAACTCCATAACGAAGTGCTTCGGAAAATGTAGGAGCGCCAACCGGCATAACCATAAATTCCTGGAAGTCAACGTTATTATCAGCATGTTTACCGCCATTCAAAATATTCATCATTGGAACAGGAAGTGTTCTTGCGCTAACACCACCGATATAACGATATAATGGTAAGCCAAGTGATTCAGCAGCAGCTTTAGCACATGCAAGTGAAACACCAAGAATAGCATTAGCGCCTAATTCTGCTTTGTTAGGTGTTCCATCAAGTTGGATAAGCATATTATCAATTGCAGTTTGTTCGGTTGCATCAAAATCAATTAATTCTTCTGCAATTTTACTGTTTACATTTTCAACTGCTTTTTTAACACCTTTGCCCTGATATCTTGCCTTTTCACCATCTCTTAATTCAACCGCCTCATTTTCACCGGTTGATGCACCACTTGGAATTGCCGCTCTACCAATAATTCCATTTTCTAATGTTACTTCTACTTCAATTGTTGGGTTTCCTCTCGAATCAAGAATTTCGCGTCCCCATACATCAACTATTGTTGTCATGTTGTTTCTCCTTTTGTGAATTGCATAATCTCAATTTTTCAGTGGTGAAATTTAGTAAAATAGAACGATAAGGCGCTTCAATATTTTATATTTTTTTTCTATTTTTACTTTGGTGATGGAGTTCACCACTGCAATAAAAACCTTTACCCGAATATCGGGAGAAACCGCCCACCATGGCTAATAACTCCTACATTTTTAATTAAATCAGGAGATCATATTCTTATGATAAACTATATCTTAGTATCCGCCGGTGCTGCAATTGGAGGCGCATCAAGATACTGGCTTTCTAATTTCGTTTACAAATTTTTACCCGCAAACTTTCCATACGGAACTTTTGCTGTAAATCTTATTGGCAGTTTTTTGCTTGGTATAATTATTTATTTACTATCCGACAAAGGGATTATTTCTCAGAACCTTCGATTGTTTCTAACAATAGGATTCTGCGGTGGTTTTACTACATTTTCAACATTCTCTTTAGAAACAATTAATCTGATTAGAAATGCCGAGTTCTTATTCGCAGCACTTAATATTCTTTTAAACGTAACTTTATGTTTAGTAGCCACATATATTGCTTACATATTAGCAAACTAACAAAGGAGTAAAAAAATGCATATCCAAGGAGAAGCAAAGTTGTTAAGAATTTTTATTGGTGAGTCAGATATATCGCATCATACTCCTGTTTACGAAAGAATTGTAATCGAAGCAAGAAAAGCCGGATTAGCAGGTGCTACTGTATTCAAAGGAATAATGGGTTATGGTGGAACAAGCCGTATTCATACAGCTAAAATCTTAAGGTTATCAGAAGACCTTCCATTGATAATTGAAATTGTTGATGAAGAAGAAAAGATAGAAAATTTCTTACCCATCGTTGATCAAATTTTTGAAGAAGCTAATTGCGGCGGATTAATTACTATTGAGAAAGCAAACATCATTAAATACATAGCTAACAAAACAAAGTGGTAAGGAATTAATTATGCCTGAGAAGATCTGGTTTGTTGCTGCCATTTGGATAAGTCTGGTATTAATTGCATGTTGAATTTCGATACTTTTTGAAACAATTTGCGTAAAATCAAAGTTACCACACTACCCGGAAACAGTTAGTGAAATAAGCGAAGAGCAAGCGGCAGCAGATTCTTTTCTTGAAGGATTAAAAAATGATTTGGCTGAGTTTTCTACAAAATACGGGTTAGAAATAGACCTGTACTCAGTAGCTGGTAATCCATCAAAGACTATTGTAAGCTATGCAAAAGAAAACAATTTCGATTTAATTGTGCTTGGACATAAAGGACATTCAAGTTTGTGGGGTAGTTCACTCGGACACACAGGAGATCGAGTAAGTGAACATGCTCATTGTAATGTTTTACTTGTAAGAAAATAAAGCGATGGAAGACACCAAATAATTATTGTAGGGAAAATAAAAATCCAACTATGGGATTAATAACTCCTAAATAGAAAAACGGTTTGATATAAGAGAATCCCTGGTAAAGAACAACCCTACATTCAATCCAGAAAGTTAACAGGTCAATAATGCTTAAAAAAGATTTTCAGAATTTGTACGGTACTATAAAAACACTACCCTCTTTTTTATTACGGTTGGTTAAAAAAAATTATTTGCTTACCGCTTCTATAATCATTGCTTACTGTTTGTTATTCTTTTTTGATCCACTTGTACGGGATTTATTTTCTAAACTTCATAATAACACTAACGATTTCATAGTTAGCATCGGGCATTTCTACGGCAAGCCGTACCTTATATTTTTTTCTATCATATTGTTTTATTTATTGGGAATAATTATTAAGAAAGAAAATATCAGGAAAATTGGATTAAAATTTTTTGAATCATTTTTAATCTCGGGGATAATCGTTACGGTAATAAAATCGATATTAGGAAGATGGCGTCCTTACACCGGTAATGGAAGCTATTCATTTGTTCCTTTTACTTTAGGACCGAATGATCACCTTTCTCTTCCTTCCGGAGATGTAGCCACTGCATTTGCTTTTTCGGTTATAGCCGCGAGTTTAATTAATAACAAACTCTGGAAAGTATTTTGGTTTTTACTCGCAACAATTTCAGCAATAGGTAGAATTTACAATGACCAGCACTGGTTAACAGATGTTTTATTAGCAGCAGTTATATCTATCACTGTTGGTTACCATATTATTCAACAAAACCAAGAAAGAGAATAATTCTATATGAATAATTCTGAAAACATGAATACAGAAAAATCTAACTGGTTAAACAGAAATACAATTGGAATGAGTTTAACCAGTTTTTTTTCAGATGCATGTCACGAAATGGCAACATCTGTTCTGCCGGGTTTCCTTGCTACTATTGGAGCTCCCCCATATACGCTTGGAATAATAGAAGGTGTATCTGATGCGATTTCAAGTTTTACAAAACTTCTTGGCGGCTGTATTTCTGATAAATTCGGTCATAGAAAATTATTAGCAACTCTCGGTTACTTAACTACCGGTTTATCGAAAGCATTGTTTGCCATAGCTGCAACCTGGCCTCTTGTCTTTGTCGGTAGAATAGTTGCGTGGTTTGGCCGGGGTTTCAGAGGACCAATTAGAGATGCAATGCTAGTTGATTCTGCTGAAGCAAAAGACAGAGGAAAAGCATTTGGATTCCATCGTGCCGGCGATACAATTGGAGCTATAGTCGGACCATTACTTGGTGTATGGCTTTTATCTTTCTGGCAATCAGCATCATTTGAGGATCAGTCAATTCCATTTAGAAATATTTTTCTTATTACACTGATACCCGGTATTCTCTCGGTAATAAGTTTTGCAGTTCTTGTTAAGGAAAAAAGAAAAGCAATAAATCACCATTTGAAATTCTGGTTAACATTAAAAGGTCTTCCCTCTTCATTTAAAAAATATTTGCTTGGAATTGGATTATTCGGGATGGGTGATTTTGCCCCAACATTTTTAATACTTGCAGCAACAACTTTGCTGACACCTGAATATGGAATAATAAAAGCAGCACAAATTGCGGGTATAATGTATATTGTAAGAAATGTTTCATACGCACTTGCTTCATTTCCAATTGGTGCGCTTAGCGATAAAATAAAAAGAGTTAATATTCTTATCGCCTGTTATTTTATTGCTGTAATAACAATTCTCGGTTTTGCATTAGCATTTATCTTCAACTACACAAATATTACTTTCTTGCTGGTATTATTTATACTTGCTGGAATTTTTATAGCTGCAGAAGATACATTGGAAAGCGCAATTACAGCAGATCATATCGATTCCGAAAAGAGAGGAATTGCAATGGGTGTACTTGGAACGGTAAATGGAATTGGAGATTTTATTGCAAGTATATTAATCGGATTTTTATGGACCGGTTTTTCTCCTGTATATGGATTTGTTGTAGCAGCAGCTTTCATGTTAATTGGAACAATTACTTTGATAATTACTGAAATTAAATCAAGGTGAGTTATGTCCGTACCAAAACTAACAGTTAAATTGAGAATTAAAAATGGGGTTCCATTTGCAATAGAAACATTAACTGGTTTGCAATTCAGGTGCGGAATCTGTGGTAAAGTTTATTGGCATCGTGAAGAATTGGACAGACATTTATTAACAGAGCAAGCCGGAAATATTAATATGAAGAAACCGCAATTTCCTGAACTTGATAAAAATATTGCAGTAAGAGTAATTTATACTCAGGATATAAGAGATCTAACAAACCCTAAATATCCCCGACTCGTAAAAGGAGATAAATTACTTAAAATTGATGAAAGGAAATGATCATGCTCGATAATGAAATTGATAAAACTTCCTGGATGAAACGTGGATTAAGCTGGGTAGAACTGAAAAATAGTCTGGATATGGGCGGATGCCCGGTCTGCAATACTATGCTGCGATCAATTGAAAAATATTTCGAATTCCTTTTATATGAATATGCACTCGATGCAACTGTTCACAAGAAAAATTTAGCATCATTCGGAATGTGCAATACACATACTTACCTTCTAAAAGAAATAGAAGAAAAATTAAAAAGTGACGGGTTGAATATTTCCGTCCTTTATGAAACTCTTTTTCAAAAAGAAGAGAGACTTCTCAAAAAAATTAGCGAAAAAAAATTGGTTGAAGAGAAGAATAAATTTACTCCATTCAAAAAGAAGAAAGGTTTTATAGAGTATAAAAAGGAAATCCTTTCAGAACTTGTTCCTAAAGGTATTTGCCCGGGTTGTTTACAACAAAGAGAAAGTGAATCATTTTACACACATGAAATTTTACGTCTTTATAACGATGCTGAATTTAAAAGTAAATATGAAAGTGAAGAGATCCAATTATGCAGACATCATTTTCTTTACTTAATTAACGAAGCAGAGAACGATGATATGATAAAATACTTTGTAAAAGTTCAGAGGACAAAAATTGAACTGCTCCATAAGCAATTAAAAAATTTCATACAAAATCATGATTACAGACTTAAAGGTGAAATGACAGAAAAAGAGATTAAATCATGGGAAATTTCATTAGAATATTTTGGTTCTAAAAAAGGAATTGTTAACAACTTTTCTAAAAAACTATCATTTGACGACTAAAGTGTATCAAGATTATTATAAATAGTTCTTTTATACAGCATTTTTTGTAAAGCAAATCGCTAATAATTATATTTCTATTGAATAATATAGAATTTCGAATAAATTTCTGCCCCGGTAGCTCAGTGGATAGAGCAGCGGTTTCCTAATCCCGATTTTATCGGGACGGAGGTTCAAGTTTCTTAAAATTGTTCTTTTATAAATTATTTTCTAGTCAAATGCCCCGGTAGCTCAGTGGATAGAGCAGCGGTTTCCTAATCCCGATTTTATCGGGACGGAGGTTCAAGTTTCTTAAAATTGTTCTTTTATAAATTATTTTCTAGTCAAATGCCCCGGTAGCTCAGTGGATAGAGCAGCGGTTTCCTAAACCGTTGGTCGGAGGTTCAACTCCTCTCCGGGGTACAAATATCATAGAGGGATTATCATGAAAAAAGCAATGTCCGCAATTGTCTTTGCATTAGTTGATATAGTTTGCTTTTTACAGGGGGGCGTTATTCTTGCTTATGCCCTGTTCCACATTAGCTACAAGGTTGAAATTGTAAGAGGAGAAGGTTTTAATACAGTAGAAATGCAGAATGTACCCGTAGCCATTGGGGGTTATTATTACTATTCAGAACCGTATATAAAAGTTGCTTTAATCGGTATTGCGTTAATAATAACCGGATTTTTGATGCGAAGTTGGCGAAAAAATTACTAAATTTGAACAGGGTAAAATAAAAGTTGCGCTGAAAATTCTATAATTCAGTGTGACACACAAAACAAATTTCCATCGAAAAAAACTATAACTTAATATATATTGTCTCACCATATAAAAGGAGCATTATGAAAAAACTTTCACTGGTTGTTTTATTAGCTTTTTTAACAGTTTTGAGCGTAAACTCTTTTGCACAATTTAAAGAGTTTGGCTTGAAAGGGGGCGTTCAACTAAACGGGGCTTTAGCTGCAACAGAATTTGAAGATGATAACGGATTTGCTCTTTCTTCTTACTTGTTCAGAGCATTCCTGAGATTTGAATTATCAAAATATTTCAATGCTGAAGTTGGTGCCGGCTATGGTAACCTGAGCGGTGATGACTTTAATTACGTTACAATGAAAAAAGGAACGGGTGAATACAGCACATCAATTATTCCAATCGATGCAAGATTACTTTACACACCTTTTGATTTGGAAAGCTGGAATCCTTACTTCTATGCTGGTATTGGTTTAATGAATTATAATGTTGGAACCAAGCCAAGTGTAATTTCTCCTAAACCAGTTGAAGCCGATGGATGGACTGCTGTAATTCCTTTTGGATTTGGTACCGAAATTAAGTTAAGTGATGAGGTTCTGCTTGATTTAAGTGCGGGAGTAAATTATTCATTAACAGAAAACATCAATTTCTTCAAAATCGAAGACTTTAATGATGGTTATATCAATTTTGGTGCTGGGATAACATTTACCGGCGAAAGTATGAATTCCGATAAAGATAAAGATGGATTAATCAAACGCGAAGAACTTCAATTAGGAACCGATCCAAATAACCCTGATACTGATGGTGATGGCTTAAAAGACGGTGAAGAAGTAAAACAATATAATACTGATCCCAAAAATCCGGATAGTGATGGCGATGGATTAAAGGATGGTGAAGAAGTATTTACATATAAAACTAATCCAGCTAAAGCTGATACTGATGGTGATGGCTTAAATGACGGAGAAGAATTACTTAAATACAAAACTGATCCTTTGAAAGCTGATACCGATGGCGATGGATTGAAGGACGGCGAAGAAATACTTAAATACAAGACCGATCCTTTGAAAGTTGATACCGATAGCGATGGTTTGAATGATGGCGAAGAAATTTTAAAATATAAGACAGATCCTTTGAAAGTGGATACAGACGGTGGTTCTGTTGGTGATGGCATTGAAGTTAAACGCGGCACCAACCCATTAGACCCAAGTGATGATGTACCGGTTACAATTACTGAAAAAGAACAAACCTTTGACATGGTATGGTTTGCTCTTAACAGTTCTAAACTCTCCAAGACAGCTCAAACTACACTCGATAATGTTTACGACGTATTTAGTAAACTTGAAGACGCTAAGCTTTATTTAAGCGGTCATGCATGTGCGTTAGGTCCTGATGACTATAACATGAAACTATCTACTAGGAGAGTTAATGCTGTTAAAGATTACCTTGTAAAGAAAGGAATTAATGCAAGTGTAATAACAACCGGAGCATTTGGCGAAACAAAACCAGCATTTCCAAATGATACAGAAAAGAATAGAAGTAAGAACAGACGCGTTGAAATAAAAGCTACTTATAAAGAAAAGAAATAACGAGGTTGTTATAGAATTAAAAAAGGGCTTGCAAACGTAAGCCCTTTTTATTTTACAGAGTTATTTTTTTACTGCTGTCCAGGTTCCACCCATTCCTGTCCCGGACCACGAACCGGAACCATTTTCATAATTTACCTTACCATTGAATTGTGCCACTTTCATACTCATCACTTCAACATCACAAATAAACGATCCGTCCGGTAATATTTGCCCATTAAATCGTGCATCAAAATTTTGTCCTTGTGTTGCGATACTTTTTACAAAACTAAAGGTATAATCTTCACCAACATTAAATTCAATAGTGTCGCTATAATCCCCTTTAACTGTAAGAACCCAATTCCCCTGAAAAGTTTGTTTTTGAAATAGAGAGCAAGCTGAAACTAAAAAAAGAATTGTAAGGAAAGAAATAATTCTGGATTTCATTTATCACCTCAAATGTTTTGTGGGTCTAATCCTGATTGTTTATACAATTCTTTATATTTTGTTTTGACAACATTTTTTAAATCCTCAAGTTGATTTATAAATTTTGATAAAGGAACATCGCCTCCAAACTTAAAATAATATTCAATCAATTCTTCTATATAGAGATGGGTGATTTGTGTAATAGTTTCAAATGAAGCTGATGTATCTTTATCTAATTTATTTAATAACTCTTCTTCTTCTGGTCTGATCAATTCCTCTTCGTTAAGTATAGAAAAACTATCAAACTCCCCTTCTATCTCACTTCTCTTTGCCCAAATTCTTGCGAGTTGTAATAATAAGCTAACAATTCCTTTTAATTTATCATCACGTTCATGTCTAAATTCTGCAATTGCCCTATCCTTAATTGTTTCTTCAATAGAATCGATATTAAGTTTTTCCAAGATTGCAGAAAGTTGATATGCCTTCTCTCTTCCTTTAACCATCTCCTTAAATTTGAGATGAATTTTTTCGTCGAAAGCAATTTCAGAATCACTCCTAATATTAAATGAGTTGAGTAAACCTATAATTTCTTCTTTTTGCTCAGGGAATTTACGGTCTAAAAATTCTTCTGTGTATTCTAAGGAGTCGGATCCAGCAGCGGGATGATCGATCAAACTAATAAGATAAGACTTAATTTTTAATAGAATCAGAAAAAGATCAAATTGTTCATTACTCATAAACAAACCAAATATTTATAATAAAGTACCTTTTAAGAAAAACATTGCAACAGTAAAGTAAATAACAATTCCTGTAACGTCAACCAAAGTTGCAACGAATGGAGCTGAAGATGTCGCCGGATCAAAACCAAGTTTCTTTAATATGAATGGTAACATCGAACCCATTAAACAACCCCACATAACAACACCAACTAAGGATGTTGAAACAGCAAGTGCAACAAGGAACCAATGCTCACCATATAAATGTGCACTTTCTTGCCAGATAAATATCCGTAAAAAACCAATTGAAGCTAATATAGAACCTAAAACAAATCCTGTAATTAATTCTCGTCTAAAAACAAAAAACCAACTTTTTAAGCTAAGTTCACCAAGTGCAAGAGAACGAATTATCAATGTTGATGCTTGCGAACCGGAATTTCCACCACTTGAAATTATCAAAGGTATAAAGAGAGCAAGCACAACAGCACGACTTATTTCATGTTCAAAAAAACCCATTGCAGTTGCAGTAAACATCTCGCCAATAAATAAAATACTTAACCAACCTGCTCTTTTCTTTATCATGCCCAACAAAGATGTTGATGGATATGGTTCGTCAAGTGTTTCCATACCAGCGATTTTATGGATATCTTCTGTAGTTTCTTCTTCAGCTATATCCATAACGTCATCAAAAGTAACAATTCCTACGAGTATTCCGGCATGATCAATAACAGGTAAAGCGGTTCTATCATATTTCTTGAATAATTCTACGGCATATTCCTGATCGTCATAAACACTCAACGTTACAAAATTAAAATCCATTAAATCTCTTACAACCGTTTCTAAAGGGGCGAGTAAAAATTCTCTTATTTTTATATCGTCTAAAAATTTTCCGCTCTTGTCTACAACATAAACAACGTTTAAAGTTTCTTTTTCTTTTCCATTCTCTCTTATATAATCAAGGGTTTGTTTTACTGTCCAGTCCTCTTCTACAGCAATATAATCTGGTGTCATTAAACGACCAATACTGTTTTCCGGATAACCAAGTAATTGCTGAGCAATTTTTCTTTCTGAAGGTGATAAATATGTTAATAACTGCTTAACAACATTTGGCGGCATTTCTTCAAAGAGAGCAGTTCTATCATCAGGTGACATTTCATTAAGTATTTCTGCAAAGCTCTCTTTGCTTAATGCACGAATAAGATTTGATTGTGTTTCATAATCGAGATATTCAAAAACATCCGCCGCCAATTCTTTTGGAAGAAGTCTGAATAGAAGTATCTGTTCTTCTTCTTCAATTGAGTAAATAAGGTCTGCTATATCAGCAGGTGTCCAATCAAGAAGAACTTCTTTTAATTCAATAAAATTTCTTCCCTTAATTAATTCGATTATTTCCGGTTTTACGAGCTGGGAGAGCATGGAGTCCTCCTTGAGTGCTTAGAGGTTTGAAAATATTAAGTAAAGTAACGACACAAAAATATCATAAAACAACCAAATAGCATAAAGGAAAATTGTTTGGAAATATTTTTGTACAGAGGAAATTCTTCAATGTTTTGAATTGAACCGGCTACTTTATGAATATCATTTTCTTCACATCAGAAAAGTCACCGACCTTAAGCCGATAGAAATATATACGGTGGAAGACATTTGGGAATGAGGAGAAAATTGGACTGAATATTTACCGGGTAATTTGACTTCATCAACAAGCCGAGCAATCTCTTTGCCCAATACATCATAAATTGTAAGTGTAACATGTTGTAGTAACTAAGAATACTTCGGCACAATATTCGGGACTACAAATTCAATTGTTGTACTCGGATTGAAAGGATTAGGATAATTTTGATGTAAAATGAATTGTGCCGGGTACTTTTCTTCTCTACCCACATCCGTAATTGTTTGAGTCTGATGGAAATAGATATATGGTGGACTTATAAAACCCGGAATAAATTTTTTTATTGGTGCGATTGATTGCTTATATATTACTTCTTCTTTATCAATTGAATAGACAAATAATGAATCATTTCGATAGTATGCTATGTAATTTGAATCAGTATCAATATTGTATTCCATACCTAACAGATTTAGAACTGGTGTTTTGTTCTCATATTCAAGTGTATTTACATTAAATGTTTCTCTGAACAATATTCTATTTTCTAAATAAAAATACCTTTTACCACTAAAAGATCGAGGGATTAAATCAGGTGCTGTTATTAAATTACCTTCCGGTTTTAACTTTTTTATGAAGGTTAATTTATCATTTGAAAAAGATACAAGATTAAGGATCACATCAAATTCATTTTTAAACACATAAAGACTATCAAACAAATGATGAACTTTTCTTGGCAGTGAAAAAAAGAAATTAGTATTATTAAATTTTTCTAAAGGTTTTACTAATCTTATTTCTGGTGAATTGCTTAAGTCTATTTCGTAAAGATAAAGCCTATGTTGTGCAGCTTCCATAACTGCAATATGGTTATTACCGATCATTCCGGCAATGTGGATTAACTTAAGATTATTAGTTTCACCTTCATATAGAGAATCATTTGAAGGAATAGAGCGGTTCTATCAATTCCAAAAAGTATCCAGGTACCATTATTCATTGGTAATAGCTTCGGTCGAAAATATAAATAGAGCTGGTTAGCATCAATATAATTTGCCCTTTCATATAAAAACCATTTTATACTTTTACTAATATTTATAAGATAAAACCAATACCATTCTATGGATGGATTAAATTTTGATTTGGCAATTAATAAATAATCCTGAGCATTAATCGTGAATCCACCAATACATCGTTCTGAAATAGCCTCTTTATTAATTTTTTGGGAGTACCAATTCCAGAGCGTATCATCAAAATTGATTTCTTTAGAGTGAAAATTGATTCTCAATAGATTACCGGTCGTTAAAGTTTGCTGTGCTAATATCGTAGAAACCGTTATATAAAGAATTATCAAGTAAATTTTTCTCATACACAATCACTTTATTAAATTCATTTTGCCACTAGTTAATTTATCACCTACTCTTAAATTGTAGATATAAACACCGCTTGCCACAGAAATTCCCAGATCATTTTTCCCATTCCATTTTATATAATAAGAACCGGTTGGCAATGATTCTCTTACTAACTTTTTGATTACTCTCCCCTGAATATCGTAGATAGAAAGTTCTACAAGATTATTAGAGTAATTGACTGGAATATTAAAATGAATTGTTGTCTCCGGATTAAACGGATTTGGATAATTAGAAACAGTAATAAACTCCGATGGTATTTCATAGTTAATTTTATTTTCCACACCGGTAATTAACTTTCCACCTTCGCCACGTGAGTTACCATCGGCATCGGCTAAGTATACATTTACCCAGTCAGGACGGGCTGACTTGCTTAAATAAGAACTTTTCCATTCGTCGTCATTTAATCTCTTAAAATTGAGAGTAGTATATTCATAATAACTATAAACTGGCCCAGCAAAAGCCACCTGTCCAACTCCCGGTAAATCAGTAACAACAATCATCAAATTGATTGGACCGGTGCCGGCATGTTTTACATATCCCACAATATTGCCAAACTCATCAGATGGCGCTGTATGAAAGTCCGCTACAAGATAATCCCGCTTATCTGACCATTCTAATAGACCCGGCACATCAAAAAGTAATTTTGGATACCAACCTGTTACATTTTTACCACAGCCATCTGTTTCATATAAAACATTTTTTAAGAATGATGTTTCCGCTAAAGTAAATTCAATTCCCGTAATTTCTTTAACAGAAATGGAATGTAGTGTATCCATAACGCTTCCAAAGAATTTCCAATAATCAATTGCTTTAGTTAAATCAATTGGAAGCGAAGAAAGTTTATTCTCAAAACTGACAGATAAATTTTTCAATAAGTTGTAAAACTCCGGAAAGGGTTCTACGTAAGCATAAGGATAAGAACAAGTAATCCAACCGGTATAAGATTGTTTTGCATAAAGAATGTTATCATGACGTAACTCAGCCCAGGAAGCAAGTTGAGTATTCATTTTTTGCTGCCACCATGCACCGGTTTGCATAAACTTCGGAAGCTTACTTCGATCAATTGGAGGTGATAAACTTCTTATTGAATTTAACCATGAGTTATAGAGAGAAGAATTCCAGAAATTATAATCATAACTATCAATTATATATCTTAAAGCAGCAAGGTTAGATGAATAATTATACTTCTCTATTTCGGGTTTAAGAAGCTGAACAGCTGCTGAATTTCCGAGAGCAAATAAAATATCAAGTGTGGAAGGAAGAATCCTCTCTATCCGTCGATTATCATAAACTATTTTATCAAATACTACATTCCCCGTAATGTAAGAATCGATAACAAACCTTTGCCCGAACAGTAGAAAAGAAGAAGCCGGTTTTATCTGATTTGGATTAAACGGATTGTTTGATAAAACTTGCGATAATATTTTTTGCTCTGCAAATGAATGCTTTGATAGGAATTCCTGAAATGCAACTACTCTACTACTGTCAACAAGATCAAAAGGTGATTGAATTTGAATACCTTCAAAAACCGATTTTAGCTGATGCAGAGTTACATTATCCTGTTCACCGACAAAACTTGCGATTGTATTCTCTATTTCATCATAAAGGTTCCATGAATTAGATAAGTCAACCAATTCAATTAATACCCGTGAAGCTATAATTTGGCGCTGAACATCTTCGAACTTCGGCGGTAAATCTTCACTAACAGGAGAAGTCAGATATAATTCCATTCTACCTAACCAAATCATTGCTTTAAAGTACTTAACTAATTGAGGGTATCTTACATCAAGGTAATGCCCACGAGGTGTAAACTGACTAAAATCTATTTTTCTACGCACTTTGCTAAGAAATGGTAACTCCGCATAATTTCCGCTCTGAATATACTCAAGGAAGCGATTAATATCGGATGTGCAACTTGGGAAATATGGCTGAGAAGAAGCATCAAGTAATTTACGGGGAACTGTTAAATAAAAATCGACATCCTTAATTGATTGGTACAAAACAGAATCAGTGGAGTATTTGCTTTCTACTTGCGGAATGGCTGAATGAAGTCTATTTAAAAACTCGGTTAACTTAAGAATAAGGTAATTGACTTCAACATATTTAAGAATGTTATCGTAGGATCTATGTAAAGCATGGAGAATTGCATCGGTAGTAATAAAAACAGGTAAATCTTTTTGCCATATTTTAAGAAACATGTAACGATAATCAATTTCGTTCAGTCTTTCCGTCACTACAAAACCATATTTGCTGAGCAGTTCTTTCTCGTACTTTGTTAAACCAAGTTTTATCTCCATTGAATCAAGATAAAGAACAGAATTCGAAGGATTTCCAATTTTCCCTTCAAATTTACCTATATCATACAATGAGGATAATTCGGTGTAGCTTAAATTTTGAGTAGATTGAAGAAATTGTTTGTACTTATCTAAATTAAAATTTGCACTCTGTGAAAAGGAAATAACATTGATAGAAAAGAATGTTAAGAAGCAGTAAAATTTTAGTCTCATTTCCCCCTCTTCTATTAAGTATATTATTCAAAAAAACTAAATACTTAAGATTGCAACAAAATTTATGCCCTGATGAAATTAGACTGTAATTGAAAAGAAAAATTAAATTGCTATGAATTAATTTCGTTTCGAAGAAATTTTTTCGCTTGAAATGATTTTAGTAGGTAGAAAACAAAAAAGCCGTTCAACATAAACTGCTGAACGGCTTTAATAAATTTTAATCAATTATTCTTCAGTATGAGCAATCCAAAAACCACCAATTGCATTTAATTGTGTATCACCCCATACTTCGGCAAGTAATACAAATCCGTCTCTCGACACACCCGAAGCCCTTATGCTATATCTAACTTGTGTTGATCTTTCCGCATCAAGTAAAGAAGGCATTATAACTACTTTTGGTTTTTTATCGAATGGTTTTGGAAAATTAATTTCATATTCAACAATTCTTTTACCCTGATTGGAATGTAAGGTATAATTGTCTTTATTCTGGTCTTTGCTGTAAAAGAATGTGCCGCTCTGTACTTGAACTTGAGCATAAGCAACTGCACTTACGAAGAATAGAACTGCAAATGTGAAAAATAACTTTTTCATTTTTTCCTCCTATTTAATGACTATTGGATAAACCCTCGAATTACTACTCAAAGTTCTTAATTAATTAGTTATTTGTCAATATTTGAATCAAAATTATAGGACACTATTGTGTTATAACTCATTAAATAAATGCAAAAAATTACTTAATACCAAGTTGTAGATTTATTTTTGCAAAAGAATCAATGATAGACGTAGGTTTATAACCGAGTTCGGTTTCAGCTTTCAAGGTTATTAAACCCGATTTTAAAGGTCGGGGAGCTGGTTGTTTTAACTCCTCTGTAATAATCGGTTTGACAAGGTTTTTATCCAGATCAAAATATTCTGCTATTCTATATGTAAAGTCCAATCTTGAGAGTATTTCGGGTCCGGCAATATTGTATATCCCCTCTTTTTTAAACTCTATTATTTTCTTGATCGCATTACAAATATCGTCGATAAAAGTTGGGTTATTGAATTGATCTTTGACAACTTTTATTTCATTCCGTTTTGATAACGAATCGATTACCCACTTAACAAAATCAGGTCTGCCATACTTTGTTGGACCATATAAAACATTTGATCTTATAATTGTATAACGAACCCCGCTCGTTCGTACTGAATTTTCGGATGCTAACTTAGACCTACCATAATAATTTATAGGAGACGGTTTATCATTTTCGGAATACGGTCCGTTCTTACCATCAAATATATAATCTGTTGAAATATGAATAAGATGTGCATCTATTGTCCAGCAATACAATGAAATATTTTCAACACCATTAACATTTGTTTTCCAAGTTAGCTCTTTCTCTGATTCAGCTTTATCTACATTTGTATATGCTGCAGTATTTATTACAAAGTCCGGGAAAAAATCGAGTATTATTTCTTTAACCTTTTGTTTGTGGCTGATATCCAAACTTCTATAATCAATATTTTCTACAAAGGATTTTTCTTCCTGGGATGCACAAAAAAGTTCAATATTTGGATAAGACAAAAACAACTCGGTGAGTCTTTGCCCTAACATACCATTCGATCCAATAATAAGAATTCTTGTTTTAATCATACTTCCGTTAATCATATAGAAACAAATTTATGTTATCCGCTATATTTATTGAAGATACGGCTTTATCTGCGGCTCTAAGAGCTTTTTCTAATGAAATCTCGATATCATTGAAACAAAGATAATTATAAAAAAATACCGCCCCAAAGATATCCCCGCATCCAATCTTATTTACAACATACACATCGCCGGCTGCTTTTCTAATGGATTCAATCTGCATATTCTTTTTATAAAATATCTCCGCGCCCTTATTTCCCCTTGTTATTATTAAATACTTTAGCCCACATTCAAAGATAAAATTTATTATTTCCTTTTCATCAGATTTTTGAGCGATAGTTTTTAGTTCGGATTCGTTGCATTGCAAAATGTCAATATTCGAAATCCATTCATTAACATTCGGGATTTGTCGGAATTCTCTCATCAGGTTTTCATCAACGCCTCGAGAAAGTGTATGCAAATCAAAATAGATAGTTCCAGAAAAATTGTTTCTAATTGTCTTTAATTTGTTGAGGGATATATCAAAACCGGTTATCATATTTATCAAAATTCCATCAAAGTAATTCCAGTTTTCTATCTTACTAATATCAAGTTCACCCGATAAATTAAGGTAAGTTTCTTTACGCTCTCCATCATCCGGAACTTCCAATAAAACCTCCGGTAAAGATTCTATTTCATTTGCATAATTAAGGTTCGTTCTTCTGAATAAATTTTCAAAAAGATGGAATGAACTTTTATTGTATCCTGTTACAAGGGAAATTTCGTCATTCACTTTTTTAACAGAGAGGAGTCCAAGTAAAGTATAATAAATACCTCCTGGAGAAATCTTAATGGAATCACCCTTTTTTAGTTTATCGATAATCGAATGCCCAATAACAAGAATTTTCATTGTATAAAATTTACCGTATTTTGATGTATAAGATTTTTATTTAACGGTGAAAGATAATTAACTAAAAGTAAATTTTAGAAAGATCGATATGAAAATAGGAATTACTTGTTACCCCACTTATGGTGGAAGCGGAGTAGTTGCAACAGAACTTGGTTTAGCACTTGCTTCCTTAGGTCACGAGGTACATTTTATCAGTTATGCAATACCCCATCGTTTGACGAGATTTGTAAAAAATGTCTATTTCCACGAAGTTGAAACAACTACTTACCCATTGTTTGAGCATTCGTTATATGATCTGTCCTTGACAAGTAAAATGCTTGAAGTAATTGAATATGAGGACTTAGATTTAATGCATGTGCATTATGCTATCCCGCATGCAGTCAGTGCTTATCTGGCAAAACAAGTTTGGAAAAAATCAGGTAGAAAAATAAAATTTATTACAACATTACACGGAACGGATATTACACTAATGGGTCTTGAGCCGACTTTTATGCCTTTGGTTAAATTTAGTATAGAAGAAAGTGACGGAGTGACTGCTGTTTCACGTTTCTTAAAAGAAAAAACTCTAACAAATTTTAACGTTAACAAAGAGATTGAGGTCATCTATAATTTTATTGATATTGAAAAATACAAACCATCTGATGATAAACCGTTTAAAAAACATATTGCTTCAAGCGGAGAAAAAATTCTTATACACACATCAAATTTCAGAGTAGTAAAAAGAGTAACAGATACAATACGAATACTTGATAAAGTAAAAAAAGAAATCCCAACTAAATTAGTTCTTATTGGTGACGGACCTGATCGCTCCGAATGTGAAAGATTAGCAAGAGAACTTGATCTTCAAAAAGATGTTATCTTTTTAGGTAAACAAGATGCAATCGAAGAAATTTTAACCTCGGCAGACTTATTCTTAATGCCTTCTCAATCCGAAAGTTTTGGTCTTTCTGCTTTAGAAGCAATGGCTTGTGGTGTTCCCGTTATATCAACTTCTGTGGGTGGATTACCAGAATTAGTTATTCATAATCATACCGGTTATATCGCAGAGATTGGCGATATTGATCGTATGGCAAAATATGTAATAGAACTTTTAACGAATGAAAAGAAATATAAATCCTTTGCAAAAAATTCACGTGAAAGAGCTGTGAATAATTTTGATAAGAATTTAATACTACCTCAATATGTTGAGTATTATGAGAAAGTATTAAATAGCTAAAAATCTATCATTCTTTCTATTAAACAGGTTTACGACCAATACTAATATAACTAAACCCAAGTTCTTTCATTTTTTCGGGTTCAAATACATTTCTGCCATCAAAAATAATTTTTGATTTTAGAAGTTTAGCCATCATTTCAAAATCCGGATTTCTAAATTCATTCCATTCAGTTAAAATCAATAACGCATCTGCATCTTTTAAGGCATCATATTGATCTTTAGCATAATTCAGAAGATTGTTCAGATAAAACCGAGCATTTTCCATAGCAGCCGGGTCATAAGCCGAAATTTCTGCACCATATTTTAACAATTCGTTTATTATAACAATTGACGGTGCTTCTCGCATATCATCTGTATTCGGTTTGAACGCTAAACCCCAAACGGCTAATTTCTTTTTAGCTAAATCGTTTTTGAAATAGGAAAGTATTTTTTTTACAATTACCAGTTTTTGAGCGGTATTAACCTCATCTACTACCTTTAATATTTTCATTACAGAATTATTTTCTTCAGAGGTTTTTATAAATGCTTTAACGTCTTTAGGGAAACATGAACCACCATAACCAATGCCGGGGAAAAGAAATCTTTTACCTATCCGAGTATCTGAACCCATTGCCTTGCGAACATTATCAACATTGGCACCCACAACTTCGCAAAAATTTGCAAGCTCGTTCATAAATGTAATACGCATTGCAAGGTAAGAATTAGAGGCATACTTTGTTACTTCGGCACTCTCCGGATCCATTTCATAGATTGGGTTACCCTGACGAACAAATGGTTCATATAACTCTCTCATTTTTTCAAATACAGTCTGAGATTTTGCACCAATAACAATCCTGTCTGGTTTCATAAAATCTTCAACAGCAAAACCTTCTCTTAAAAACTCAGGATTAGATACCACTTCAAAATTCTTTAAGCAATACTGGGAAAGTATTTGTTCAACTTTACGAGAAGTTCCAACAGGTACAGTACTTTTGTTTACAATTATTTTAAAGTCATAATTAGGATTTTCGCTTAAAATTCTTCCAATTTCTTTTGCAACACCAAATACATGTTGTAAATCCGCTGAACCATCTTCGCCTTGCGGAGTAGGAAGACAGAGAAAAATTATTTCTCCACTTAATACAGAACTTTTTAAATCGTTTGAAAATAACAGTCTCTTTTTCTCAATATTTCTGTTAAACAAAATATCAAGACCGGGTTCATAAATTGGGACGATTCCATTTTCTAATTTCCTAAGCTTGTCTTCATTATTGTCAACACAAATTACCTTATTACCCATTTCAGCAAAGCATGTTCCTGTAACTAAACCGACATAACCGCTTCCAATTACTGTAAGATTCATTTTTTTCTCCCCAATAAAAGTTAATAAGTAAAATCTTTTTCTATTTTATTAAATGGAGTAGCTTTTAAGTCTTTGTCTGAAACGATGGGGTTCTCAACTTTCCAATCAATTTTAATTTGTGGGTCGTTATAAAGAATAGATCTTTCGAATTCCTTATTATAAACTTCCGAGCATTTATAACTGAATATTGCCACATCAGATAAAACTGAAAAACCATGAGCAAATCCTACGGGAATCCACAATTGAAATTTATTCTCTTCACTGAGTTCACATGCAAAATATTTTCCAAACGTTGGCGATCCGAATCTTATATCAACAGCAACATCTAAAACTTTACCTACTATTACAGAGCATAACTTAGCTTGAGCAAATGGCGGAGCTTGATAATGTAATCCACGGATTGTTCCGCGAACAGATTTTGATATATTATCCTGAAAAAATTGTGTATCAATTCCTAATTCAGCATATTTTTTCTTATTGTAAGATTCATAAAAATAACCTCGCGAATCCTCGAACACATCAGGTTTAACAATTATTAGACCTTCGATATTTGTTTTCTCAAAAATCAATTATAACTCTTAGTATTTGGGATTTTTATGCCAATTCCATGCAGTTGAAATAATTTCTTCTATAGAAAATTTTGGTTGCCAGTTTAGCAATTCTTTTGCTTTTGTATAATTTGCAACTAACACAGCCGGATCCCCCGGGCGTCTTCTGGTAAACTCATATTTAATTTCTTTAGATGTAATTTGCATCGACTTATTTATTATTTCGAGAACAGAATTACCTTTGCCCGTACCAAGATTAATAATTTGAGATGATCCTCCCCCCTCCAGATAATTCAGTGCTTTAAGATGGGCATCGGCAAGGTCATTTACATGAATATAATCTCTAATACAAGTTCCATCATCTGTATTATAATCGTTACCAAATACTAATACTTTTTCCCTTTTACCAAGGGCTGTCTGAAGGACAATCGGAATTAAATGATTTTCCGGATCATGGCTTTCACCTATTAATCCTGAAGGATCAGCACCCGCAGCATTAAAATAGCGAAGTGAAATTGATTTCATCCCGAATGCTTTATCAACATCATCAAGTATCTTTTCTATAGTAAGCTTTGTATTTGCATACGGATTGATTGGATTTGTTAACTGACTCTCACTGATTGGTACTTTCTCTGGATTTCCATATACAGAACATGTTGAAGAAAATACAAATTTATTAATACCTAATTCCTTGCATATTTTTATAAGATTAAAGCTTCCAATTACATTATTCTGGTAATATAAGATAGGATTTTCGACGGACTCACCAACAAAAGCAAAAGCAGCAAAATGAACAACTGCATCGGGTTTGTGCATTGCAACAGTATTGAAAAGTTTTTCATATTCCAGAAGATCTACCAGCTCAAACTTTGCTTCCGGATGAATTGCATTTTTATGACCGCGACTTAAATTATCAATTATAACACATTCAATTTTATTTTCTGCAAGAAGTTTTACAAAATGGCTACCTATATAACCAGCACCACCAGTAACTAAAACTTTCATTTTACCTCGTACAATTGAACAATTCAAAAATACAAAAAATATTTTTAATTAAACTTTTTGTATTTAGAAAAGTATTGTTGAATTGCAGAAAGGAATATTTTAGATTAAATTGTAAATTGAAAATAAGCAGATAGGAAATTCCCATGGCTAAATTACCAAGACGTTTTGAAAGATTTCTTAAAGAGTACCCTGAGATTGCAGTTGCATACGAAAGTTTAGGTGATGCTGTTCATAAGCAAGGACCTTTAGATGAAAAGACAAGAGCGTTAGTAAAAATTGCATTAGCAGCCGGTTCAAAAATGGAAGGTGCTGTCCATGCTCAAGTAAGAAAAGCTATCAAACTAAAAATTACTAAAGCTGAAATAAGACAAATAGCTTTGTTAGCAATTCCTACTATTGGTTTTCCGGCAGCAATGGCAGTGATGAGCTGGATAGATGATATTTTAGATACTAAAAAAGGTAAGTAAATTTTGAGTAGCTCATTAGGGAATTATTCTTCTCAAGCTCAAATTGATCCTAAAAGGATTATTGCTATTTGGGGTTTTAGCGAAGCTACTTTAGGCGGAATTCTTCACGCTCTTAAAATTCCTCTAACGGGTATGTTCGTTGGAGGTACAGCGGTTGTTTTAATTACATTACTTGCACATTACTCAGAAAAAAAATCGGTTATTCTTAACGCAACTTTTACGGTTATTTTAATTAAAGCTGTAATAAGTCCTCATTCCCCTTTGGCTGCGTATTTTGCTGTTGCTTTACAAGGTTTGTTGGGATTTATATTTTTCTCCACAATTAAAATAGAAAAAATAGCCGCCCTTTTATTAGGTTTTTTTGCTCTGCTTTTTTCTGCTCTTCAAAAATTTATAATCCTTACAATTGTATTTGGTAATACTCTATGGAGCGCATTAGATGATTTTGTAAATTTTATTTTAGGTCAGTTAAATATTAATACCAGTGGATATTCTGTAAGCTTCTCAATTTTATTAATAAGTTTCTATTCGTTAATTCATGTCTTGATTGGTATCTATCTTGCTCTGAAAGCGGCTTCACTTCCGAACAGACTTGCTTTGAAAGGTTTTGTGTTGACTGAAGGTTTTAAGGTTTATTTGACGGATGAAATATTTTCAAAAACAAACACGTCAAGACCAAAGCGTTGGTTTAAGAAAAAATCCGGAATTGTACTGATTCTTTTTTTACTTACTCTTATGGTGTTGACTTATTTATCACCCGAATTTAGTAATAACAGAGGTTTCGATATATTATTGATGCTTGTCCGTTCTTTTTTGATTACTTTTATTTGGTTTACACTAATTTCTCCTTATTTGGTTTCAAAGTTCAATAAATTTATTGAGAAGAGTAAGTTTGAACATGCTACTGAAATCAATAAAGCTACAATGCTCTTCCCGGAGTTTAAAAAAATAATTAACTACACCTGGAAAGCTTCGGCAGAATATAAAAAACTAAGACGGGTTCGAAAGTTTTTATCTGATTCTATTGTTCTAATGCTAGTAACAAAAATTAGTACAGATGTATAAAATCCTAATTCTTAGCGGACCTACCAAAAGCGGTAAGACTACAAAATTAATGCAATGGGCAGCTTCTCAAAAAAACATTGATGGTATTTTCCAACCTGTTATTGATGGACGAAGATTTATTTATCACATTTCTTCCCGAACATTGAAAAAATTAGAAGTCGATAACGGAGATGATTTAATTTCAATTGGTCAATATAAATTTAATAATCACACTTTTTATTGGGCACAGGAAAAACTAATAGATGCTTGCAACAAAAAAATTGATAAGCTAATAATTGACGAAGTCGGTCCTTTGGAATTAATGGGTAAGGGTTTGGAGCCGGCTGTGTCCAAAATTATTTCACAGCTGCCCAATTTCAACTTTCAAATAATATTAGTAATACGTGAAAAAATGCTCGGGGAGTTATTAAATCATTATAATATAGAAAAGTCATTTGAAAAATTTGAGGTTGCTTAGAATAAACTCCTAAACAACCTCGATTAAAATTCACTTATCAATCAAATCAAAAAATTTTTAACATCCTTCGCGTTTTTTCTTTTTTGCTCCTGTAGATGAAGCACCAACCGGCGCTTGAATTTTTGGCACTTGAGGAGTAGCAGACTGAATAGCTACACTAGTAGGTTGTTCACCGGTCATTAATTGTGGGGTTCCGCCAAAATATCTGCTGATGGCTGATGCAATTTCAAATTTTGCTTTTTCATTTTCTGTTGCATTCGATGCAAGTTTAGGAAACAATATTTTGTCCTTCCATTCTTCTAACCCACCTCTGAGTATATACACATTTTTAAAGTCTTTGGCTTTTAATAAAAACCATGCTTGGGCAGAATGAATTCCTCCATCTGAATAAAGAATAATCTTTTCGTTTCTGGCGATCTGACCATCCAACAAATTTGTTATTGGTATATTTTCTGAACCGGGAATATTATACTCATTAAATTCCTTTTCGGAACGTAAGTCGATTAACCTGTAATCTGATTTTCCTTTAATTATCCAATCAGCAAGCTCATCTACGTTGACATGATCAACTTCTTTTTGAACCATTACAGCTAATTCTTTAGTATTGATTTTAGCATATATATTATCAAACGGATCGGATATAATAAAAGCGATAAGCCCTAACAGTATTGCAAGCGAGGCTAATTTTATTTTGAGATCGATTTTTTGTAAAAACTCGATAATCTTCATTTTGTTTCTCCTGATTTCTTTGCAGCCATTTTCTTTTCGCCCCATTCAGCGGCAGCAAAAGCACCAACTGCCATTAATACGACTAGAAACACAACCATTCCGTACGAAAGTCCAAGATAATCTGGTAAGAAAACTCTTCCCATATTAGTAGAATAATAAAAATCATTTATCCATGGGAAAATTTCTCCGAACACAAAAATTCCAGCCATCACACCAAGCAAATAAACAACTCCATCAATTCTTCCTGTGGCAGCCGAGACACATGAAGTACCTGGACAATAACCACCAATTACAAAACCAATTCCGAGAATTAAACCACCAACTATTTGAGGTATTAGATTTGTATCTGTATAATAAACCAAAGATAAATCGAGCCATCCGAATGCGACAAAGAAAAACACGCCAAGCATCGCCGTTACAATTGCACTGAACATAACCTTCAACACACGCATATCAGTAAAATAAAATTGAGATGCAAGAATTCTTGCGTTTCCGAATCCGCCGCGTTCCAAAGCAAATCCGAAGCCGATTCCAATAATAAATGCAACGACTAAACTGAAGTCGACGCTAAACATATCGAATTTGAAAAATGGTGCGTTCATGTCCATTGCCTCCTCATAAAATAAGCCATTGCATAAGCA
>Ga0101944_10001226_pt1 | contig 56875 bp, 40 predicted proteins | sample DewCreD2012metaG_FD_75245 | JGI IMG/M metagenome (GOLD analysis project Ga0101944, IMG submission 75245) | Hot spring sediment bacterial and archeal communities from British Columbia, Canada, to study Microbial Dark Matter (Phase II) - Dewar... ...
GGCACCAGCAACTTCATCTTCAGGATAATACCCCGTGTCAAGAAAAATGGCGGTGAAAACGAAGGGGCGTGCTTGTAACCTGTTGATTTCATGGGAGGAGGGCTGGTTGGGCGGCGTTGTGACTGGGGTGCGGGCGCCCCTACGGCGGGGGGGAAAACGGAATTGGGGCCGCTCGCGAGCGGCCCCTACAGGCGGAAATGAAATTCGATGGAGGACGCGGAGGACGATGGGTTGTCTCGCGATTCTGGGAAAAACGGCGACAGGCACCATTATCCACGCGCCAGAAGCGCGACGGCGGTTGGTTCGGAGGGTTCCGCAGGCTTGGGATAATGGAGCCAGTCACCGTTTTTCAGGGGGGGACAGCCCGCTCTGCCCACTCGCTGCGCTCGGGGCAGAGCAGGCAGTCCCCGGAGGCAGGGTGCGTCAGGCCGCGGCTGGCTTTTTGGCCGCCTTCAGGAAGGCGCCGATGCAGCGTGTGGCTTGCCTGGTGCGGTGTTCGTTTTCGATGAGCGCAAACCGGACGTAGCCTTCACCGAGGGGGCCGAATCCCAGCCCTGGCGAGACGGCGGTCAGCGCCTTCTCCAGCAGGAGCTTGGAAAAATCCACCGAGCCCAGGTTCTGGAACGGTTCGGGGATGGGCGCCCAAACGAACATCGTCGCCCGGGGCGGTTCGACCACCCATCCTGCCCGCCGGAGGCCCTGGATGAGAACATCGCGACGCTTCTGATAGACGGCGCAGATCTTCTGACTGACCTCCTGGCACTCGCGCAAGGCCACGATGGAAGCGATCTGGATCGGCTGGAACACGCCATAGTCCAGGTAGCTCTTAATGCGGCCCAGGGCCGCGATCATCTTCCGGTTCCCCAGGCAGTAACCGACCCGCCAACCGGCCATGTTGAAGCTCTTGGACATCGAATAGATCTCGACGGCCACTTCCTTAGCGCCGTCGACCTGGAGGATGCTCGGCGGGACGTAGCCGTCGAACCCCAGATCGGCATAGGCGAAATCGTGGACGACCATGGTTCCGTGGTGGGACGCGAGCCGGATGATCTCTTTGAAAAAATCCAGGTCCACGCAATGCGTGGTGGGGTTGTGGGGGAAGGAAATCAGGATCATTCGCGGCTTTTCGCCCGGTTGCCGGTAGCGGTCTTCGAGGCGGTTCAGGAAACTGGCCGGGTCGGGCATGGGCATCGGGTTGGCGCGGCCCTCGGCCATGATCACCCCGTACTGGTGAATGGGATAGCAAGGATTGGGGCTGACGACCTCGTCGCCCGGACCGATTACGGCGAAAAGCAGGTGGGCGGCGGCGTCCTTCGCCCCCATGGTTACGATGGCCTCTTTCTCGGGGTCCAATTCCACCTGGTACTTCTGCCTGTAATGCTTGACGATCTCTTCCCGGAGGCGCGGGATCCCGCGAGACATCGAATAGCGATGGTTGCGCGGATTGCGTGCGGCCTCGATCAGCTTGTTCACCACGGGCCGGGGCGTCGCCCCATCGGGATTCCCCATGCCGAAGTCCACAACGTCGAGTTGTGCGGCCCGCATTCGGGCCTTCATTTCGGTGACTACGGCGAGCACATAGGGAGGCAACTTGCTGATTCGGTAAAAATCGTCGGGAATTGAACTCATACAAGACATTCTAGTAGATGTCGCGACGCTTCTCCCGTTTTCGGCGCCCGTTGGGGGAGGAACTGTGGCCGATGGGCCGGTCCCGAGCCACTTCCACCCGTAACCACTGCGGTTGCAGCAAGCTTGGGATACGAGGGCGGCAGAGAGCGGCGGGCTGGCTTGCCGGAGGTGCGACCGGACTCAGGCGACCCTCGGCCGGAGACGCCTTCCAGCGGGGATGGATTCGGCCTGGAATCATTAAAAAAACTGATAATAAAGTACATATATCGAATTTTGGCGAGGCGGAAGGGCTGGGCGGCGGCCTCAGAATTTTGATATCGTTAATCGATTTTCTATGGTATCCTTTTCTTGTGGTTGAGTATCGCAACAGGGGCAACCAGATCTGAAATCGACGAGGTGAGTATGAAGAGTCTAACAATCGTAGTGTGTATTGTTCTGGCTTTGGGGGTGATTTCTGCCGCCTTTAGCCAAACGATTACAGGCAGCATCTCGGGCTCGGTGGTGGATCCGTCGGGGCTGGCGGTCGTCTCCGCCGATGTCACCTTGACGCAATCCAACACGGGGCTCCAGAGAAAGAGCCAGACGAACCAAACCGGGGATTTCGTTTTCAACGCGGTCGAGCCGGGGGTTTATGAAATCACGGTGGAAGCTTCGGGCTTCAAGCGGTTCCAGCGGACGTCCATCAACTTGACGGCGAATGAACGAATGGCCGTGGGTCGGATGGCGCTGGAAGTGGGCAGCCTGACCCAGACCGTGACCGTGCAGGCGGAAGGCGCCGTAGTGCAGACGGCCAGCGCGGAGCGTTCCGGGGTCCTGACCAGCAATCAGATTCAAGACCTGATGATCAAGGGCCGCAACGTGACCACGCTCCTGCAATTGCTGCCGGGGGTGGTGGACACCAACGCGCCCGACGGGCCGGATCGCAACTTCGCCATCGGCCTGTACGTCAACGGCGACCGGCGCAACGCCATCGGCATGTGGCTGGACGGGGTTCCGACCAAGGACAGCGGCGTGGGCTGGATCAACACTCTGAACGTGAGCATGGACGCGGTGTCCGAGGTCAAAGTTTTGCTGAACCAGTACCAGGCCGAGTACGGCCGGAGCCGCGGGGCCAACGTGCAGATCATCGGCAAGAGCGGCACCCGGGACTTTCACGGCACGTTCGGCTATTACAAGCGCCACGAGCAGTTCAACGCCAACAGCTTCTTCAACAACCGGACCATCGTCGGCGGCCAGCCCATCCCCAAGCCGCGCTACCGCTACAACACGTTTGTGTACAACATCGGCGGGCCCATCTTCATTCCGGAAGAGTTCAACAGGGAGAGGAACAAGCTTTTCTTCCACTGGACCCAGGAAATCTGGCCGCAGCGCAGCGGCGTCGGGCCCACCAACATCACAGTTCCCACGGCGCTGGAACGCGAGGGAAACTTCTCGCAGAGTCTGAACCAGGCGGGCAATCTGATTCTGGTGAAGGATCCTTCGACCGGGCAGAACTTTCCCGGAAACATCATCCCGGCAAACCACCCCATGTGGGACGCCAGCGGGCAGGCCCTGCTGAAATTCTTCCCGCTGCCGAACTTCTTTGACCGGACGATTTCGGGCGGCGCCTACAACTACGTGAGCCAGGTGGAGCTGGAGAAGCCGCAGCGGCTCCAGACGCTGAAGATCGACTACAACATGACCCAGAACGACATTTTCTCGGTCACCTGGTCGCGGCAGGAAGACAAGCAGACGGGCACCATGGGCCTGGCGACACCCAACGCCAACTGGCCGCTGGAGAACCGGACCTTCGTCACCCGCGGCAACATCGTTTCGACCCGTTACCAGAAGATCCTCTCCCCAACCCTGGTCAACGAGCTGACTCTCGGCTACAACTGGCGCTGGGAGCAGGAGACGATCCCGGACGACGTGCTGAGCAAGCTGAAGGGGTCCGCGATCGGCTACAACGCGCCCCAGCTCTACCCCGCCGCCAACCCGCAAGGATATCTGCCAAACGTTACGTTTGGCGGAGCCAGCGCTCCGAACGCGGGGAACATAACGCTGACCAATATTCCCTTTGAAACGCGCTATCCGACGGTGGTGCTGACCAACAACGTCACCAAGACGTATCGCAGCCATGTGTTCAAGGCCGGCATCTTCCTGAACCGCAACTCGGTCAACGGGCCGCCTTCCTCCAACCGCGGGAGCCTGAATTTTTCGAGCACGACAAACAACCCGCTGGAGACGAACCACACGTACGCCAACGCTCTGTTGGGTGTATTCAACAACATTTCGCAGTCCAACCGGGCCGTGCGTGGAAGCTCGATTTACAAGGCGTACGAATGGTTTGTGCAGGATAGCTGGAAGGCCACACGAAGGCTGACCCTGGAGCTGGGCATACGCTTCATCGCCGCGCCTCCGGGCTATGGCACCACGACTGAATCGGCTTTCCGGCTGTCCAACTGGAAGCCCGCGGACAAGGTCAACCTGATCCAGCCGACTCTGGTCAACGGCCAGCGGCGAGGAATCGACACCAAGACCGGGATCATTTATCCCGTGGTGGCCATCGGCGCGATAGCGCCGAGTGGCGGCAACTTCGCCAACGGGATGGTGCTGAGCACGGATCCCGGGATCCCGCGCGGCATGGTGGACGGGCCGGGGCTGCTGTACTCCCCGCGGTTCGGTTTCGCGTATGACGTATTCGGGAACAGCAAGACGGCGGTCCGGGGCGGCATCGGGATCTTCCAGAGCGTTGGCGGGCAGGGCGAAGGCCGCGCCGGCAGCGCCACCCGCATCCCGCTGGTGATTTCGAGCACGGTGTACTTCGGGACCTTGTCTTCCCTGGCGGGCGGGGGCGGTGGTTTTATCTTCCCCTCCGGAGCCACGGATTACCAAAACCCCTCCGGCGTAGCCCGCTCCTACAACACCAACTTCGGCATCCAGCACGACATTGGCTGGGGCACCGTTGTGGATGTGAGCTACGTGGGGACCTTCGGACGCCACCTGCGGTGGGCGTTCGACAAGGACCCCATTCCCATCGGGGCGAGGTTCGACCCGGCCAACCGCGACGCCACGACGGGCAACTCGCTGCCGGACAATTTCCTTCGTTCTTACACCGGCTACAGCGGCGTCAGCCAGATCAACTGGGGCGCGACTTCCAACTATCACTCTCTGCAAACCATGGTGAACCGACGCTTTGCGCGGGGTCTCCAGTTCGGCGCCTCCTGGACCTGGTCCAAGTGGCTGAACGCGGTGGACTTTGACGACAACGGCGTCTCTCCCTTCGTTCCGGCCCGGCAGTGGAACTACGGTTTCTCTTCGTTCGACCGGACGCACAACCTGCGCATCAACTTCCTGTACGACCTGCCCAAGGCGCCGTGGCGTGACTTCGGATCCCGCTGGGTGCTGAACGGCTGGCAGGTGTCCGGGATTACGGCGTTCATCAGCGGAGCGCCGTCGAATGTCGGCTTCTCCACTACCAACAACAAGGACATCACGGGCACGCCTTCCACCGGAGCGCGGGTCGTGGTGACCGGCAAGGTCGACTTACCCAAGAGCGAGCAGACCTTCAACCGCTGGTTCCGCACGGATGTATTCCAGTTGCCGGCGGTGGGGACGCTGGGCACCGGCGGCAAATTCCTGTTCCGCGGCCCCGGCACCAACAACTGGGATCTGAGCGTCATCAAGAATTTCCCGATTCGGGAACCGATGAGGCTCCAGTTCCGGCTGGAGATGTACAACGCGTTCAACCACACGCAATTCAGCGGGTTGAACACGACGGCGCCGTTCGACGCCAACGGCAACCTGCTGACGACCACCACCTTCGGGCAGGTGACCTCAACCAGGACGCCGCGGCAGATGCAGATGGCTCTGCGCTTTAACTTCTAAGCGCGGACGTTTAACAGCAGCAGACAGGGCCGGGCGGGCGCCCACGAGCGCCTAGCCCGGCTGTTTTGCGTTCGGTCCCTTGCGTTTCGCGTGGTCCGCGGCGGCCTGGCTGGAACCACGATGGAACGGGGCGGGGAAAGACGCCGGGCTACTGCTTGCCGGGCGTGTCTCGCCACATGCCTCTCAGTCCGTAGAGATTGATCACGTGGCGCTGCATGATGGTTTCGCCCGCGCCGATGTCGATGCGCGTGGATGTATCCGCGCCGTAGCCGCCGAAAGCGGCGGTGCGCACGTCCGGGATGTAGCCGGGCCAGCTTTCGCCGGCGCTGGTTGTGTAGCCGTAGAAAAGCGGCCATTTTACGTCCGGCTGGGACTTCCAGAAGGTCTGGAGCCGGTGCATCGGCTCGCCGGGCACGGCGGCGATCGCGATCTCATCGTTGATCAGCACCGTCGTAATTCCCGCCACGACCTCGCGGCTCCGGTCCCAGCGGTCCGGGAACCGGAGGAGTTCAGACTTGCTCCGGATGCCGGGGCGCTCCGGCGCCAGCGCGCGAATCTGGCGAGCCGCGCGGAGAACTTCCGAAGAGATGATCTGGCCCATCTTGTCCAGCACGCGAAAATCCTGTTCGGAGTCCTTCGCCATGCCCATCATCATCGGATTGATGTCGCCTGCCCCGCCTTGCACGAACATGCACTGCGCTCCGGGGATCGCGGCTTCCACTCTGGACTGCATGACCCCCGGCCAGTCCGCCGAGTAGAGGCAGTTCCAGCCCTGCATCACGACCGGGTGGCAGGCGTAATGAACCAGGACGGCGCGAACGTGACCCGCATCATCTTCCACTTGCAGGACCACGAATTCCGGGTCCACGGGGCCGTAGGGAACGTGGGCCAGGTTGGAGAACTCGGCGCGGGCGCGGCCGTCCTCGCGCAGCACGAGCCGGTTATATCCAAGCTGGATCGAGCCTCTGCCCAAGCCGAGCTTTGCCGGGAACAGCGACTGGGAGGCTTGTCTGACGATGCCGAAAATCTTTTGCTCCAGATCCGCGCGATACCGGCGCTGCGCGGCCGTGACCGGCGTTTCCTCCTGGTTCTCCCGGGCGAATTGCGGCCCGGAATGGGTGTGGGAGGAACTGACCAGGAGCACCGGGATGCCGAGTTCTTCCGCCACACGGCGCTGCAAGGCCGCAGATCCGAAGGTTCCGATGTCCAAGGTCACGATGGCCATGCGGTCCTTGCCGGCCGCCAGAACCAAGGCCTTCGCATGGAGGGCGTCATGGGTTCCCTCCGCCACCGGGCAGGTGCGATTCGGGTAGCCGTACATCGGCAGCATGGCGCTGGGGGTGATTTCCACCCTGGCCACGCCGGCCTGGAACGGCTGGGCGGCCGCGACGGCCGCTGCCGCGAGCAAGAGGACAAACAGACGGTTCATCAGCGCACCTCGAATTCTCCGCTCAGCCGGATATCGGACGACGAACGGCCGATCATCACGCGAAACGCGCCGGGCTCGACGACGCGCCGCAGGTTCTGGTCGAGCAGGGACAGATCATCCGCCGTCAGCGTGAAGCGGACGGTCCGGGATTCGCCGGGATTCAGCGCGATCTTCTCGAAGCCGCGCAATTCTTTCACCGGGCGGGTCACCGACGCCAGAACGTCGTGGATGTAGAGTTGCACGACCTCCTCGCCGGCGAGGCGGCCCGTATTGCGGACCTCGGCGGAGACCCGCACCTCGCCATTCGGGGAGATCGTTTTCGGTTCAATCCGGAGGCCGGCGTATTCGAACGTGGTGTAGCTGAGGCCGTGACCGAACTCATAGAGCGGAGCGGCGCTCATATCGGCGTAACGCCTTCCCCATCCGCGCTCGATCCAGTAACTCTTGGATGGACCGTAGTTGTAATAGACCGGCAGTTGTCCCGAGTGGCGCGGCACGGTAATGGGGAGGCGCCCGCTTGGATTGTAGTCGCCGAACAGGACGCCGGCGACAGCCAGTCCCCCGCTCTCGCCCGGCAGCCAGGCTTCGACCAGAGCCGGGACGTGTTCGGCGATCCAGCGGGTCGAAAGGGGCCGCCCGTTGATCAGCACCACCACGACGGGCGTTCCCGTTTCGAAGACGGCTCTTACCAGGTCCTCCTGCACGCCGGTCAGGTCCAGGCTGGCCACATCATAGCCTTCGCCGTTGGTGGGCGCCTTGCTCCCCTGTCGGTTCTCCCCTACCACGACGATGGCGACGTCGGCATTCCTGGCCGCCTGTAGAGCCTCAGGGAATCCGCTCTTGTCATCGCCGAGCACGTCGCACCCGCGGGCGTAGGTGACCGTGGTCTCATTGGAGACGCTCTGGCGAATGCCCGCCAGCACGGTGACGATCTCATGAAGGATGGCGCGGGGCACGTAGTCTCCGAGCTGGTTCGCCTTGTCATCGGCGTTGGGCCCGATTACCGCGATCCGGCGCAGATTCTTGCGCAGGGGGAGCAGTCCGTCGTTCTTCAGGAGCACGATGCCTTCCCGGGCGGCGGCCAGAGCCAGTTCCCGGGCCGCCGGAGTCCGGGCGGAGCCGGCCGCGCGCTCCACATCGACGTAGGGGCGTTCGAACAGTCCCAGGGCGAACTTCTGCCGCAGCACGCGGCGCACGGAGCGGTCGATGTCCGCCAGGGAGGCTTTCCCCTCGTTGACGCTCTCCACGAGCGCGCCCATGAAGCCGGCCTCGTAGGAGATGCCGACGTCCAGACCCGCCCGCAAGGCGATCTGCCCGGCTTCCTTCTGCGAAGCGGCGACCCGTTCATAGACCAGGGTCCCGATGCCCCCGCCCTCGCCGAGCACCAGGCCGCGGAAACCCAGCTCGTCGCGCAGGATCGCGGTGAGAATCTTCGAAGAAGCGTGGGCGGGCACGCCGTCGATGGCGGGATAAGTCGCCATCACGCCCAGCGCGCCCGCGCGCCGGATTCCCGCGATCCAGGGAGGGAGAAAGGTCTCGCGCAGCTTGCGCTCGCTGATCTCCATGGCCCCGCGCTCGAGTCCACTGACCGGCTGGCTCTGGCCGGGGTAGTGGCAAAGCCCAGCCACCACGCGGTCCGGCGAGGCGATGTTGCCGCCCTGCGCGCCCTGAACGATGGCCTCCGCGATGCGCGCGCACAGGTACGGATCTTCGCTGTAGCCCTCCTGGTTGCGGCCCAGCCGGGGGTCGAGGTTTGGTTCCACCACCAGGGTGAAGAGCTGGTGTATGCCGACCGCGCGCGCCTCCATGGCGGCTGTTGCGTAGACGCGTCGAATCAGATCCACGTTCCAGGCGCTGCCCAGCGCCAGGCCTTCGGGAAAGATGGTCTTGTCCGAACACATCGTTCCGTGGGTGCCCTCTTCGGTTTGCAGGAGAGGAATGCCCAGGCGGGTTTTCTCGACGGCGATCTTCTGAAGCTCGTTGAAATACTCGGCCTGCCGCCGGCTGTCTTGATGCAGGATCGTGTTCGCCAGAGTGAAGAAGCCGCCGCCCGGACCGATCTCGTCCGTGAACGTCCCTTCGGCGAAGCGCCGGCAGGCAGCCGTCTTGGCGGCCACATCCCGTCCCAGGCTGTTGACGTAGACGCAGGGCATGTTGAGCTGCCCGACCTTTTCTTTGAGGGTCATGCGGGCCAGCAGGTCTTCCACGCGGCGCTCGGCCGGCTGCGCGGGGTCCTTGTACACGGGCCGCTCCGCCGGGACTTGCAGCGCCCACAGAGCCGCCAAGATCACTGGCAAAAGGATCGTCACAATCATCCTCCCAGCACTTTTTCGAACGCCGAAATAATATCGCTCTCGTCCGCGCGCGTCAAACAAGAGGGGATGGGCAGCAGGATGCTGCGTTCGAACAGACTGTCGGCAACGGGGCAGGCGCCCTTGGAGTAATCGCACCCGAGGCCGCGGTTTTCCGCCAGGCTCCAGGGAAAGCCGCCACGATCCACGCTCGCGCGGTGAACCAGGCTGGCGATGTTGTAGTACAGGTGCAGCCCCCAGTCGGTCATGACCACGTTGGAGATTCCCTGGTCCGATGTCACAATGCCCTCGGCGCGCAGCGCCTGGTTGACCTGGCGGGCGGCGGCGGCATCGGGATAGGTGGTGATCAGAAAGCCGCCGGCATCGCCCGCGGGATCCTGGATTCTCCGCAGCCGCACCTGCGGAAATCGGGCGAGGGCCTCACGGATGCGATACTTGCTGCCGCGCATGGCTTCGAGGATGAGGGGCAGCTTGCGGAGCTGTACCCGCAAAATGGCCGCCCGTACTTCGTCCATCCGGGCGCCGCGCCCCCAAAGGCGCAGGTCCGGGACATCGAAGATCAGCCGTCCGCCGGCGTCGCGGGCGTATCCGAGGTCATGGCAGGCGAAGGCGCGGCGGGCGAGGCGGTCATCGTTGGTCACGACACAGCCGCCCTCGCCCGCGGTCATGTTCTTATTCATTTGAAAACTGAAGATGCCCATGTCGCCGAAGGTTCCCACCTTCCGGCCAAAGATGGATCCGCCGGCGCACTGCGCGCAGTCTTCCAGAAGGAACAATCCCTTGCCGCGCGCGAGCTCGGCAATGGCCGTGGCGTCCGCCGGAGCGCCGCTCATGTGCACCAGAATGATGCCTGTCGTGTGAGTGGTGATGCGGGAGGCGACGGATGCGGGATTCAGGCCGAAGGTCTCGTCGATATCGGCCAGGACCGGGATGGCGCCCAAGCCTACGACGGCGGCGGCCACCGAGACCCACAGATAGGCGGGGATGATCACTTCCTGTCCCGGACCCACTCCCAGCGCCGAAAGCGCGACCGCCAGCGCGCTGGTGCCGCTGGTGACCGCCAGGGCGTGCCTGGCGCCCACGAAAGCGGCGAATTCGTGTTCGAAGCTCTCCGCCTCCTTTTGCAGGTCCAGGCCATAGTAACGGAACGGGGAGCGGGAGCGGAGGACACGCGCGGCGGCCTCGATCTCCTGCTCGTCCATGTAGTGCACTCCAGGAAACTCAAGCGGCAGAGGCTTGCGGCGGATGGGCGCGCCCGGTTCGGTGTGTTTCGGCTGCATCGAGGATTCCTTTCTGCTGGCTGCCGCCGCGGGTCCTGGTCCGGCCCCGGCGGAAGGACTCCGCCGGCCGAACGTCCGATCCCCGGCGGACCGGAAACGAGTATACAGCGGCGGGCCGAGCGGCGGGGCCACAGGATTGTCCAGACCAATACGATCCGGAACGGGGGCAGGACTGGAATCCAGCATGGTCCTGACAATGCGAGGGCCGGCGCGGGCGTTCTACGCAGGGAAGCGGCCGCCGGCGGCAAACCGGGATGGTCTGCTGTAGAATGAAATTTGTTGTAACGAACCGCGCTGCGGTCCGTCCTTCGGGTATTGGCTGAATTGACCAAGGGTGTTGTCTCTATGCTGATTCGAACTCTGGCGACCTGCGGAGTCGCGCTGCTTGCGGCGGTGTTCCCGGCAGGAGCGGCGAACGCCGTCTCGCTCCCAGTTGCGGCCAAGGCGCTGCAAAGCGTCCCCGCATGGTTCGAACCGAATGCGGGATTGCACGGGGATACGGTGCGTTACTTCTCGCGCGGCGAGGGCTATACGCTGTTTCTGGAGCCGTCGGGCGCGGTGCTGGCGCTTACGGACGAGGCCGTCTCCGCCAGGATGAAGATGGAACTGGCCGGCGGAAACCCCAAGCCGGCACTGGAAGCTCTGGATCCGCTTCCTGGCCGGACGGATTATTATCTGGGCGCGGACCGGGAACGGTGGAAGCGAGGGACGCCCCACTACGCGCGCGTCCGCTATCAGGATGTCTATCCCGGCGTCAGTCTGGACTACCGGAGCAGCGGCCGGCGGATTGAGTACGATTTTTTCATCAGCCCCGGCGCGGACCCTTCACAGATCCGGATGCGCTTTCGCGGCGCGACCGGTCTGCGTCTGGAGGGGGACGGGACGCTGGTGGTGAGTCTCGGCGGCCGTGAGGTCCGCCAGGCGCCGCCGTACTCATACCAGGAGGCGTCCGGCACAGGAGCCAGCCGGCGTGTGCCGGTGGCGGCGAGGTATGAACTGGCCGAGAACGGCGAGGTCCGCTTTGCTGTCGGGAAGTATGACCGCTCCAAGACGCTGGTGATCGATCCGGTGCTGGCGTATGCAGGCTACTTCGGGGGCGACAGGGAAGACGTTCCGACCGGCATCGCCGTGGACAAAGATGGCTATGTCTGGGTCACCGGCACGACGCTTTCGGCGATCACCATTCCCGAAGACACGAACCCGTACGCCACGGAACTGAAGGGCAACCGCGATGTGTTCGTGGCCAAGCTGCGGTTCGAGTCATCCGGAGCGCCAACGCTGCTCTATTACGCTTACATTGGGGGAAGCTTCGACGACCGGGGGGGGCTGATCGAAATCACCGACGTGGGACGGGCCTACATTACGGGGACGACTTATTCTTCGGACTTTCCGATGACAAGCAACGCGGCGCAGCCCACACACGGCGGAATTACGGATGCTTTCGCCGCGGTGCTGGATCCGTCCCAGGAGGGAAAGGATTCCCTGGCATACAGCACCTTTTTGGGGGGCACGCTTTACGACACCGCCGCGGGCCTGTACGTGGCCGCCGATGAGACCATGTATGTGGCGGGTTATGGGGCATCCTACGATGTAAAGTCGATTCCTTCGGGCGCGTTACAGCCGAATAACCGCGGCGGGTACGATGCGATGGTCTGGCATCTGGATCCGAATGGATCTTCGGGGGAAGCATCGCTGCTTTTTTCCACGTATTACGGCGGGTGGACTACGGATGTGGCCGCGGGCGTGGCGGCGGACGCGGACGGCAATATCTATCTGGCCGGTTACACGATGTCGGACGATTTTCCGATCGAGGGCGATCTGGTCCAAGGCAGCTTGCGCTCCGTCTGCGACCTGTTCCTTGTGAAGATCGACCCCTCCCGGGAAGGCCTCGACAGGCTGGTGTACGGCACCTACCTGGGCGGATCCGGGCTGGACATCGCCACCTCTATGAGGAGGGATAAGGACGGCGATCTTTGGATTACGGGTTACACGTTATCTCCGGACTTCCCGGTGACGGCAGGCGCCTTCCAGGGAGCCTATGCGGGGGGCGCGACCGACGCGTTCCTGCTGCGCTTCCGTCTTGGAGTTCCGTCTTCCGAGGCGATTCGGTATTCAACTTACATCGGGGGATCGGGCGCCGATATCCTTTACGACGCGCTGCCCCTGGGCGCGGGGCGGGTGGCTGTAGCCGGATATACGTCCTCGGACGATCTGTTGCTGCCTGGGGCTCCGCCCGCGGGACAGACGAGGGGGCAGGCCGTCGATGCCTGGGTTTCGATCTTGGACACCTCCATTCCCGGGATCGAAGCGCTCCAGTTCGGAACGCTCCTCGGCGGCAAGCTGAACGATGTGGCCTCCAGGATGGCCGCGCTGCCCGGAGGAGCGGTGGCGATCGCCGGTTACACAGGATCTCCGGATCTGCCGGTGACGGATGGTTCGCAGAAGGGAACCCCCGGCGGCGGAAGCTCCGGCTTCCTGATGCGGCTGGACCCGGATCCGGTCGAGGGCGGGGCCGCGCCTCCGCTGCTACCCCCCGGGGAAGAGACGGGTGGAGGGGCCGTGGTCCGTGGGACGAGATTGAGCGTAGATCCCCAGCCCCGCCGACAGACCCGCTAGCGCGAGCAGCAAGACGGCCAGCCAGTCTCTGCCGGTCCAAAGGATGCCGAAGATTGTGAGAACCAGCCTCAGGCTCCAGTGGACCAGCCTGCCGGTGGGGATCAGGCCTTCCCATTTGGCGATGAGCGTCCGGCCGAAGTAGTAGGCGAAAAAGACCGCGAACAGGCCGAGCAGGAGCCGGACGGGCAGCAACGGGGACACCATGTTTTCACCTTAGCGCCGTTCCAGGCGTATTTCCAGGGCTGAAACAGGGGATTCCGGGATTGCCCGGCCACCGGACAGAGGTTAGTCTGAGGGCGGAGGGAAGGCCATCCTCAGAACAATCCTGATCTGTCCCGACCCGCGGCTCTCGCAAGAGATCCAGGACGTTCTGTCCGGGATGCCCGCGGTCGTCGTGCGGGCGCTGTCTCACTACCCTTCCGAAGCCGAACTGCTGCGCCTGGTGCGAAGCGCGACGCCGCAAGCGCTGATTGTCAGCGCGGAAGACCTGCGGGAGGCGGTCGCGACAGCGCGCCGGACGGAGGCGCATGCCTCCGGCATCCAGTTGCTGGGCGCGGGCCGAGCCAGTTCTCCGGAAGTCCTGCTGGAAATGATGAGAGCGGGAATCCGTGAGTTTCTTCAGGCGCCGTTCGACCCGGAAGCCGTGGAGGCTGCGCTGCGGCGGGCCATGGATGGCGCTCAACGCGCGCCGCGGCCAGGCGACAACCTGACGGAACAGGTGTTTTCCTTCCTGCCGGCCCGGCCCGGCACGGGAACCACCACCGTTTCCGTGAACCTGAGCGTGGCGCTCTCGACGATCACCAGCGGGAAAGTGCTGCTTGCGGACTTTGATCTGAATTGCGGCCTGGTGGGTTTTCTGCTGAAGCTGACCGGGCAGCATTCTCTTGCCGACGCCGCCAGCCACGCGTTCGCACTCGACGAGCCGTTGTGGCGGCAGATGGTCAGTTCTCTGGGCAAGCTGGACGTTCTGCCCGCGGGCAAGCTCTCTCCGGGCTGGCGGATTGAGCCGGCACAAATCCGCAGCCTGCTGGACTTCGCCCGGCGGCACTATGAAGCCGTCTGCCTGGATCATTCGGGGAACCTGGAGAAATACTCGATCGAGCTGCTGCACGAATCCCGGCTTGTGTTCCTGGTCTGCACGGCGGAGTTGCCGTCGCTGCACCTGGCGCGGGAGAAGCTGGCGTTCCTGCGTTCGATCAGCCTGGGGGACAAGATCAAGGTAATCCTCAACCGGGTCACGAAACGCGATGTCATACACGCCTCGGAGGTGGAGAAGCTGCTGGGTTTGCCGGTTTTCGCCTCGTTGTCCAACGACTACAGAGGGATTCACAAGGCGATTGCCGAAGGCGAGCCGCTGGACGGGGAGTCCGGACTCGGGAGGCAATTCCAGGCTTTGGGCGAGAAGCTGCTGGAAGTCCGCCGGGAAGAAGCGCCGGAACGCCGGCGGTTTGTCGAGTACTTCTCTCTCGCTCCGGCCCGATACTCTCTCTCGCCGCCGAAGTAGCCGCCGGAGGCAAGCAGGCCGGCTCCGCCGCCGGGCCGCGGTCCGGCGCGGCTTGCGATAATCCATCTATGCGACATCCCGACCGCTACTTGCCGGCTGAGCCGGGCGCGCGTTTCATCGCGCGCCAGCTTTACGAAGGCGTTCGCGACCTTCCCCTGGTCTGCCCGCACGGACACGTCGACCCGCGCCTCCTCGCCGAAGACGCGCCGTTTCCGGATCCGGCGGCACTGTTCGTGAAGCCGGATCATTACATCTTCCGCATGTTGTACTCGCAAGGCGTTCCGCTGGAAGAGCTGGGCGTTCCGCGGCGCGACGGGGGTCCGGTGGAGACAGATCCCCGGCGCATCTGGCAGCGATTCGCGGACCACTTTCACCTGTTCCGCGGCACGCCTTCCGGATGCTGGCTCCAGGACGAACTGGCGGAGGTCTTTGGGATTGAGGAGCCGCTCGGCGCGAAGAGCGCCATGCGAATCTATGACCGGATCAGCGAGAAGCTGGCGCAACCGGAGTTCCGGCCGCGGGCCTTGTTCGACCGTTTCCGCATCGAAGTGCTCTGCACCACGGACGCGGCGACGGATTCGCTGAAGCACCACCGGCAGATTCACGAATCCGGATGGAAGGGGCGGGTGCTGCCCACGTTCCGGCCGGACGCGGCCGTCAACATCGCCGCGCCGGGCTGGAGCGACGAGGTGAAACAACTGGGGCGGTTGACGGGGCTGGAGATCGGGAGCTTCAAGGACTTCATCGCGGCGCTGGAGAAGCGGAGAACGCTGTTTCGGGCGTGGGGCGCCGTTTCCACGGACCACGCCGTTTTGGAACCATACACGGAGGAGTTGACGGCGGCCGAGGCGGAGGCCCTGTTCAGCCGCGCCCGGAAGGGGCAGGCGAGCGAGGAAGATTCGCGCCGGTTTGTGGCGCACATGTTGATGGAGTTCGCGCGGATGAGCGCGGAAGACGGGCTGGTGATGCAGTTGCACGCGGGCTCGTGGCGGGACCATAACCGGACGGTTTTTGAGAGATTCGGGCCGGACAAGGGCTGCGATATTCCTGTGGCCACGGAGTTCACGCGGAACCTGCGGGCGTTGCTGAACAAGTTCGGGAATGATTCCCGGTTCCGGCTGGTTCTGTTCACGCTGGACGAATCCACGTATTCCCGGGAACTGGCGCCGCTGGCGGGGCACTATCCGGCGGTGCGTCTGGGGCCGCCTTGGTGGTTCCACGACAGCATCGAGGGCATGCTCCGCTACCGACGGTCGGTGACGGAGACGGCGGGGATCTACAACACGGCGGGATTCAACGACGACACGAGGGCGTTTCTCTCCATTCCGGCGCGCCACGACCTGAACCGGCGCGTGGATGCCTGCTTTCTGGCGGACCTGGTGGCCCGGCATGTGATTACGCTGGAAGAAGCCTCGGACATGGCGGCGGACCTGGCCTGCAATCTGGCCAGGGAGACCTACCGGCTAGGGGCGGACGCCGCCAGGCCTGCCGGGGACTGAGGCGGCCGTGGCATGGGGCGCGCGCGGGCGCCGGCTATCGGCCCGATAAGAACTTTCGATTGGACGGCGCTCGGGGGAGGCCGTAGCCTGAAATTGAATGACTATCGAAAGTTCGGGCCCCGGAAATTCGCCCGCGGCGCTATTACATAGGATCAGCAAGATCGTCAGTTCGGACCGCAGCCTGGATGAGATCCTGCAAGAGCTGGTGAGCCTGGCGGCGCAGGCCACGGAATCGGACGCCTGCCTTGTGTATCTCGTCGACTCCGAAGCCGGGCAGATTGTGCTCCGCGCGTCGCAACTGCCCCACGACAAGGAACTGAACACGTTGCACCTCAAGATCGGAGAGGGCGTGACGGGCTGGGTGGCGGAGCACAATTCCGTGGTCGCCCTCTCGTCGCGGGCCGGAGAGGACAGGCGATTCAAGCTCATGCCGGGGCTGGAGGAAGACACCTTCGAGGCGTTGCTTTCGGCGCCTCTGGTCACGGAAGGCAAGGTGATCGGGGTGGTCAATATTCATCACCGGAGTCCGCGCGAGCACACTCCGGACGAGATCGCTTTCGTCAGCTTTCTGGCGGAGCAGATGGGGGGCGCGATTGCGCGGGCGCGGCTTCGCCAGCAGAATGCGCGCCTGCAAGAAGAAGCGATGCTCATTCAGCAGCAGTTGCAGTCGCGCAAGGTGGTGGAGCGGGCGAAGGGGATCTTGCAGCGCCGGCTCAAGCTGACCGAGGAGGAGGCGTATCTCCGGCTTCGGAATGAGAGCCGCCGGCAGCGGCGCTCGATGCGGGATCTGGCGGAGGCGGTCATCGCGGACGAGATGAAGCTGCGGGCAAAGACGCTGGAATGAGGGATCGCCGTGCGCGGCGGCTGGTTCCCGGCGGCGAACGGGGGACGGCGAATCGAAGAGGTGGAAACGGCGACAGCCGGCTCCGCCCGTCCTGGGGTGAAGCGCGCAGTGCCGGCTGTGTTCGTCTTTAGCGCGCCGAGGGTTTCGGCCCCGGCTCCGTGGCGGCCTCGAGGTCGCCCAGCACAAACTGGGCGCCGGCCAGGAAATGCGCGAGGATGCGAGTGTCGAAGAAGGGGTCCGGTCCGTGGCCGAAGCTGGTGTAGAAGACGCGGCCCGCCCCGTAGCTGCGAACCCAGGTCACTCCGTAGTCGTTGTCGTCCCGGAAGCACCGTCCGGCGCACTTGCCCTGGTTCAGGTCCGACCTGGGAACATCGACGCTGAGGAGAACCCGGACGTTTTCGCGGGAATAGGGGTCTTGAAAGCGGAAGAATTCTTCGACGAACTCGAAGCTTTCTTTGCCGAACATGGAGGTGAGCGGGCTGGATGGATCGTCGATCTTGACCCACAGTTTCTCGTTCTGTTCGCGGTGGCTTGCGCCCCGGGCGCCGAGGACCTCTCCGAACTCCGGCCAGTCTGTAGAGGTGACGGTGGCGGCGTGGTTCGCCATTAAGCCGCGCCCCTCGCGCAAAAACCTGAGCAGTCCTTCGCGCTTGGCCGGCGTATCGAACAGATCCCCGATGGTGTTGTTCAGGTAGAGGGCGTCGTACTGGAAGAGGGTTCGCGGCTCGAGATCGGCGATGTCATGGGTGATGACCGCCTCGAAGGCGCCGGTCTTCTTGCCCATCAGTTCCATGGCAAGATTGGCGAATGGAATGGCGGGGTGGCCGCTGCGGCCGAGGTTGTTATCGATCACCAGGATTTTGCGCGGTTTCTTGGGGACAGCGGGCGCTTTGGCCGGAAGGGCGGCTTCCAGCCGCTGGCGCTCTTCCGGGGTGACCTGGCGCGGCGGCCGCGGCGCCGGCTTGGCGGCCGCAGCGGGCTGATCCTGCGGCTGGACCTGCTGTCCCGCAACCGGCGGCTGCGCCTGTGCTCCCAGCCCGGCCGCGCAAATCAGAAGCGCGGCGGCCGCCGCCACAACGGCAAATTGTGTTCGCATGTAAGTTCTCCTTTACCTCTCTTCCGTGCCCCGGCCGAACCGGCCGGCGAATCAAGTCCGGAACTGGTAGCCGAGGGACTGCAAATAATCTCTGCTGGCCCTGGCGGCATCGAGACTGGGATAGGGCGCCCCACGGTCGGGGGGCTCCAACTCGACCATGGCGTACTCCATGTCCTTGGACTCCCTTTCCAGGATGTCCAGAATCGCGGGGAAGTCGATCTTACCCTTGCCGACCGGGGCGTAGCCGGCGTAAAACTCCCAACCCTGAAAATCCTTGAGATGCACGCTGCGGATGATGGAGGCGAAATCCTTGACGACCTGGACGGGGTCGCTGCCGCCCTTGGCGAGCTGGCCCACATCCGGACCGAAGCCCATGTAGCGGGTGTTGACGGCATCGAGGGTCGAGTACACTTCATCCCGGGTCTCGATGCAGGTGCTGGTGTGCTGGTGGATTGTGGCTTTCAGCCCCAAGTCGGCGGCGGCCATGCCGATGTCGTTCAAGGCGGCGACGATGGCGGGCTTGGCGGCGTTGAAGTCGTACTCGGAACGTTTAACCCCGTTGGGGCCGATGACCATCCAGAGGCCGCCGTACTTGCGGAGCAACTTGCCCCAGCGAACAATCCTGGCGACTTCGTCTTTGCGCGCCTCCGGGTTTGTTAGGTTGGCGTTGAAATAGGCCGAGACGAGCTTGATGTTGTACTTGTCCAGGAGCTGGCCGATTCCGCCTTGACCCTCGTAAAACTCCAGGACATTGTCGAAGGACTCATATCCGTGGTAGCCCAAAGCGGCGGAATCCCGGATGCCTGCCTCGGCGGCTTTCGGGCCGAAGCCCCAAGTAATACTTGTGTAGCCGATCTTCAGCCGGCGGCCGGCGGCGGAGCTGCTGCCGCCCAAAAACGCGGCGCCCGCGGCCCAACCGGCTGTCTTCAGCAAACGGCGGCGGTTCAATTGACTTGTCATGGTTCTCACCCTATTCCCGTCATTCGTTGACACCTACTCTTGCCGCGCGGGGCCGGGGCTCTCCCCGGCCCGCCGGCCGCTGCGTCCCCGTCATAGAACTGCTTCCGGTCGCAGCCTCGCCAGCCTCACTTTCCCACCCAGCCGCCATCCACGTGGATGGACTGGCCGGTCAAATAACTGGACTCGTCCGACGCGAAGAAAGCCACGACCGTGCCGATCTCGCGAATATCGCCGGGGCGAGCCAGCGAGATCTGGGCCAGGATTCCGGGCAGCAAATCCGGGCGCTTCATCACCCAGGCCGTCATGTCGGTATCGATGAGTCCGGGATGGACACAGTTGACGCGAATGCCGTGAGGCGTCATTTCCGCCGACATGTTGCGCGTGAGAGCTTCGAGGCCGAGTTTTGTCGGCGCGTAGTGCGTGCGGCCGGGCAGCACCTTGCCCGCCTGGACGGAACCGATGTGCACGATCACGCCCTTGCGGCCGGCGGGAACGAGGCGGCGGCAGAGGACTTGCGAGCACAGCCAAGGGCCCCTCAAGTTCACGTCCACGAGCCGGGTCCACTGTTCGTCGGTGAGTTCGAGGAAGGGGACGATGGTTTCGATGCCCGCGTTGTTGACCAGGATATCGACCGGGCCAAGCTCAGCCCAGACTTTCTCGAACATGGCTTCGACTTCGGCGCGGCTGGCGACGTCGGCCTTGACGGTGATAGCCCGGCGTCCCTTGCCTCGGACGTAGGCGGCGACCTCCTCGGCCTTGTCGGGGCTGGCCACGTAGTTGACAGCCACGTCGGCGCCTTCTTCGGCGAATACCTCGGCAATGCCGCGTCCGATGCCGCGGCTGGCTCCGGTGATGAGCGCGATTTTCCCTTGCAGTTTCATAATGTCGTCTCCGAATTTGCGGTTAACGCCATGCCAATTATGCGCTACTCTGGGTACGGGCTGGGAACGCCGAGCCGGCGATCTTTACCCTGCGATAATCTTTAATCGATTCTAGTATAATTCTACCGAGACGCAACCGAAGGAGAGAAGATGAGGCCGGCGATGGAAAGGACAATTGGCAGGCGGCTGCTGCGCGACGAGATTCGCGAGCGTTTGATGGATGACATATTGCGAGGGCGATTGCAGCCGGGGATGCCCCTGGCGGAAACGCACGTCGCGAGGGAATTCGGGGTGAGCCAGGCTCCGGTTCGGGAAGCGTTCCGGGATCTGGAGTTGCTGGGTTTTCTGGAGAAGTCCGCGTTTCGCGGGGCGCGAATCCGGCGCATTTCGCGCAACGAAGTGGCGGAAATTTACCCCGTGCGGGCGGGGCTGGAAGGAGTTGCGGCGCGGGCCGCGGCCACCCGGATTGACGAAGAAGGACTGGCGCAACTGGAGCAGCTTTTGAATACGATGCGGGAGGCCGCGGCGCAGGGGGACGACCAGGAACAGGTGGAGGCGGACATCGCGTTTCATGAGGCGATCATCCACGCATCGGGCAACGGCTTGCTGATGCAGTTGTGGCAGGCGATGCGGCTGGCGACGACGACGTTTCTGACGATCTCGCTGGCGCACCGGCCGCTGGCGGAACTGGCGGACCGCCACGCCCCGGTGCTGGCGGCCTTGCGCGCGCACGATCCGGAGGCGGCGGAAGCGGCGATGCGCCGGCACATCGAAGAACCGGGCGAGTGGATCCGCAACGAGGTGCAGAAAGACACGGAGACGGTCGCATCCGAGGATGCGGAACAGAAGGCGGAGCAGGCGGCGGGAGCGAGATGACGGCGACGGAATCCTTTTTTCGGCTGGATCAGAAGACGGCGCTGGTGACGGGCGGCTGCGGCGGCATCGGCGAGGCGGTAAGTCTGGCGCTTGCGGAGATGGGCGCGCGGGTGGTGGTTGGAGATCTGGACGGCAAGGCAGCGCTGGCATTCGCGCAGAGCCTTCGGGATCGCGGCCACGAGGCCGGAGCCGCGGCCTTCAACGCGACATCGGTGGAGGAGACGCGCGGGGCAGTGGAGCAGGCGGTCTCGCGCTACGGAAGCCTGGACATTCTGGTCAATTGCGTCGGATTGAACCGTGAGCAGAAGGCGGAAGAGGTCACCGAAGAGACGTTCGATTTCGTGTACCAGGTCAATTTGAAGAGCGCCATGTTCCAGGCGCAGGCGGCGGCGCGCCAGATGATACGCCAGGAAACCGGCGGCAAGCAGGTGCATATCGGTTCCGTGCGCACGCTGCTGGCGCTGCGCGGGCGAGGGTACGCGGCCTACTGCGCCACCAAGGGAGGCCTGGGCACGCTGTGCAAGCAACTGGCGGCGGAATGGGCTCCGCACAAGATCAACGTGAACGTTGTCGCTCCGACGTTCGTCCGGACCCCGCTGGTGGCCGGCATGCTGGCGGATGAGGGCTTTTTTCGCCAGTTGGTGTCGCGGATTCCGCTGGGGCGGATCGCCGAGCCGGAGGACGTGGCGCGGACAGTGCTGTTCCTGTGCTCGCCGGCGAGCGATTTTATTACGGGACACATTCTGTATCTGGATGGAGGCTTGACCGCGACGCAGTAGGCGGTCCGGCGGACGGGAGAGGTTAATCGAGAGCATGGCGCGAAGATTCATAGACCTGAGCATGCCCGTGCATAACGGCATGGTCAGTTTCCCCAGGGTGGTAAGGCCGGCGCTGGAGATGTATGAGACGTGGAAGGAATTCGCCGACCGCATTGGCGCGGCCGAGTACGGAGTGGACTGGCTCACGGCGCACTGCAAGGTCGTGCTGGGCGACCACATCGGAACTCACGTGGACTCGCTGCGGCACATGCGCGACGACGCGCCGGGTCCGGAGGGGATCCCGCTCGAATACTGCTATGGCGAGGGCGTGTGCCTGGACTTCCGCCACCTTCCCGTCGGCTCGGGCATCACCGTGGAGGATGTCCGGGCGGCGCTGGCGAAGGCGTCCTATGAGCTGAAGCCGTTGGACATCGTTCTGATTCACACGGGGGCGGGCAAACTGCAAGACAGCGACGCCTACCTGACCGAGCACAGCGGCATGACGGGAGAGGCGACGGTGTGGCTGATCGATCAGGGGATCAAGATGATGGGCATCGACGCCGTTACCTTCGATCCTCCGGTGAGGGCCATGTTCGAGCGCAAGAAGTTCTGGGAAGCCCACCGGGTGATGCTGGAGCACGAATACTATCACCTGGAGAATATGACGAACCTGGATCAGCTTCCCCCGCACGGATTCAAGGTGAGCGTTTTTCCGATCAAGTGGGTCAATACCACGGCGGCGCCGGTGCGCGCCGTCGCGATTTTGGAGGATTGATGCAGACGAGCGGCTTGGGGCAACACCCGCCGGAGAGTAAACCGGCCGCGCGCCGGCCGGCGGTGGCGGGACGCCGCCGGGCAGAGAGGTGGATCGGGCTATGAGCGTTTCTGCAATTTCCGTTTCCAAGGACCGTTATTTCACGGAGGACCACGATTTTCCACGGGATCCGATCAGCGGGGAACGGCCAGTCAAATTGAAGTATTTCGCCGCGGGGGAATGGCGCGAATCCCAGACTGCGAGTTATGTGCCGTGCTACAACCCATCCACGGGGGCGGTGATTGCCTGGGCGCCGGAGTGTACGGGCGTTGAAGTGGACCAGGCTGTAAGGGCCGGGCTGGAGGCGTTTCCGCATTGGGCGGACACACCCGTGGTGAAACGCGTCCAGGTTCTTTACCGGATGAAATCCCTTGTCGAGACCCACTTGGACGAGTTGACTTTCCTCCTGGCCAGGGAGATGGGGAAAAAGTGGGATGAGGCGATGGGGGACGTGCTCAAGGTGGTGGAGGTGATTGAGTTCGCTTGCGGCGCGCCCCACATTCTGAAGGGCGAGGCCCTGATGAACGTTTCTCCCGGATACGACACGACCCGCTACCACGTTCCGGTCGGCGTCTTTGCAGGGATCGTTCCCTGGAACTTCCCCGCGATGATCCCGCACGGATGGATGGCGCCCATCTGCATCGCCGCGGGGAACTGCATGGTCCTGAAGGCCGCGGACTTTGTGCCGCAGACCGCTTTGCGGCTGGCCGAACTTTGGCGGGAAGCGGGCTTGCCGCCCGGCGTGCTGAACGTGGTTACCACCGACCGCGAGAGGGCCGAGATGCTGGTTAAGCACCCCGGCATCAAGGGGATCAGTTTCGTGGGATCGACCAAAGTAGGCAGTCATGTGTACGCCACGGCTGCCGCGGCGGGGAAGAGGGTTCAGGCGCTTTGCGAGGCCAAGAACCATGCGCTTGTGCTGCGGGACTGCAACGTGGAACGGTCGGCGCAGGGCATCATCAACGGCTTTTGCGGATGCGCGGGCCAGCGGTGCATGGCTTTGCCGGTGGTGGTGGCCGAGAATGCGGTGGCCGACAGGCTGGTCCCGCTGCTGGTCAGGCTGGCGGGCGAGGTCCGCCTGGGGCCGGCCTACGACAAGTCGACGGGCATGGGGCCGGTGGTCACTCAGGAGCACAAAGAATTCGTCTTGAACTGGATCGAAACCGGCATCCGGGAAGGGGCGAAGTTGATTTTGGACGGCCGCGACCCGGAGGTCCCGGAGGGCTGCAAGCAGGGATTCTTCCTTGGTCCGACCATCTTCGATGGTGTAACCGAGGAGATGTCCGTGGGGCGGGAAGAGGTGTTCGGGCCGGTGCTGTGCATCAAGCGCGTGGACAGCTTCGAAGAGGGACTCAAGATCATGAACAACAGCCGCTTCGGCAATGGTTCCGTGATCTACACGCAGAGCGGCTACTACGCGCGGAGGTTCGCCAAGGAGACCCAGGGAGGGATGGTTGGGATCAACGTCGGAATCCCGGTGCCGGTGGGCATCTTCGGGTTTACCGGGCATAAGCAGTCGTTCTTCGGGGATCTTCACATGATGGGACGGGACGGCTTCATTTTCTACACCGAGAGCCGCAACGTGACCCAAACGTGGTTTGAGGAAGGCCAGGGCGGCCCGAAGAAGAAGGTAGATACGTGGGACGGCACGATGAACCGGTCATCGAGCTGAGAGCGGCCGGATGTCCCCCCTCCGGCAAGGTTCGTTAGAGTGGCGCAATCGGAGGAAGAAGGACAGAGATGAAGGGCAACAGACGCGAGTTTCTGAAAGCGGCGGCGGGAGGAGCATCTTTCGGCGCATTTCCGGCGATCATCCCGTCCCGAGCGCTGGGCGCGGACGGGGCTGTGGCGCCCAGCGAACGGATCACCATGGCCTGCATCGGGACCGGCTCGATGGGCAGCGGCCACGTGCGGGGCTTCATCCAACATCCCGACGTGCGAATCGTGGCGATTTGCGACGCGAGAGAGGAAGCCAGGAACAAGAACCGCGACCTGGTGAACAGCACGTACGGAGACAATGCCTGCCGGACGTACGGCGACTTCCGGGAATTGCTGGAGCGCAAGGATATCGACGCGGTGATGATCGCGACGCCGGAGCACTGGCACACGCTGATCGCGATCGAGGCGGCCCGCCAGGGCAAGAGCATGTACTGCGAGAAGCCGATCGGCGTCAGCATCGCGGAGGCGAAAGCGCTGGAGCAGGCGGTCCAGCGTTACGGCGTGGTGTTCCAGGAAGGGTGCCAGCAGCGGTCGGACCAGAGGTACCGGCACACGTGCGAGCTCATCTGGAACGGGCGCATCGGGCGGCTTGAAACGGTCATGATCGCCTCGGCGGGCGGGGGCGGCGGGAGGCGAATTCCCGAGCAAACGCCGGAGCCCGTGCCCGCCGGATTCGACTACGACATGTGGCTGGGGCCGGCGCCGTTCGTTCCCTATACGCCGGAGCGCGTGGCGCGAACGTGGATGATGATCCACGATTACGGGCTGGGGAGCCTGGGCGGGGCGTGGGGCATTCACGACGTCGATATCGCGCAGTGGGTAAGCGGCAACGACCACACCACACCTGTGGAAACCGAGGGCGAAGCGGTCTTCTATGATGACATCCGGGACGTGCCTCATACCTGGACGGTCGAGCACAAGTACGCCAACGGGGTGAAGGTGATCCACATGGACCAGATGTCGGCCCGCAAGCGCGAGGAGCAGTTCCGCACAGGGAGCATGGCGAGCATGATGTACGGGAGCGAGGGATGGATCTACGTCAGCCGGCAAGGGATGCGCACCAAGCCCGATTCGCTGATGCGGGAGGTGATCGGTCCCAACGAGAAGAAGGTGATCTTTAGCAACGATCACCGGCGGAATTTTCTGGACGCGGTGAAGAACAGGACGAGGCCGATCGCCAACATCGAGTCAGCCGTTCATGGGGAGATGATGAACCAGCAGGCCGACATAGCGATGCGGCTGGGGCGGAAGGTGCGGTGGGATCCAGTGAAGGAGGAGTTCATGGGCGACGCGGAGGCGAGCCGGATGATGTCCCGGCCGATGCGGAGCCCGTGGAGGCTGTGAGGCAGGGCCGGAAGCCGTTCCCTCAGGCGGGGACGGACGCCGGCGATTTTGTGGATTTCATGCGTTTCGCCGGGAGGAAGGGCCCGGCTGCTGAGAGGAAACAATGGTTCTCGATCGTCGCAAGTTTCTAAAGACAACGCTCGGCGGCGGCGCCGCCGCAGCGGGCGGTTTTCCGATGATCGTGCCCTCCCGCGTGCTTGGCGCGGACGGCGCGGTCCCCCCGAATGACAAGATCAACGTCGCCTGCATCGGCGTCGGCTCCATGGGCAGCGGTCACGTGCGCGGCTTTCTCCAGCAGCGGGACGTGAGGGTGGTCGCGATCTGCGATGTGAACGAGGCGGCCCGGAACCGGAACCGGGATGCGGTAAACAGCGCGTACAAGGATAAGGATTGCCAGACCTACAACGACTTCCGCGAGTTGCTGGCGCGGAAGGACGTGGACGCCGTCTTGATCGCCACTCCGGAGCACTGGCATACCCTGATTGCCATCGAAGCGGCGCGCCAGGGCAAGAGCATGTACTGCGAGAAGCCGATCGGGGTTAGCATCGCCGAGGCGAAGGCTTTGCGGGAGGCTGTCAAGCGCTACGGGGTGGTCTTCCAGGAGGGCTGCCAGCAGCGTTCAGATCAGCGATACCGCATGGCCTGTGAACTGACATGGAACGGAAGGATCGGAAGGCCGGAAACCATCATGATCGCTTCCGCCGGCTCCGGAAGCATGTCGCCGATTCCGGAAGAGAAGCCCCAGCCGGTTCCGGAGGGCCTGGACTGGGATTTGTGGCTCGGCCCTGCGCCTTACGTCCCCTATACGCCGATGCGCATCGCGCGGCCGCCGGGGGCCGGCGCGCCGATCTGGATGTTCATTCACGATTACGGTCTGGGCAGCATGGGCGGCGCCTGGGGCATCCATGATGTGGATATCGCGCAATGGGTGAGCGGGAACGATTACACCACGCCGGTGGAAACCGAGGGCGAGGGCGTGTTCTTCACCGACATTCGGGATGCCGTGCACACCTGGACGGTGGAGCACCGCTACGCCAACGGAGTGAAGGTCATTCATATGGACCTGGCTACCGCGAAGAGACGGTCGGAGCATTTCGCGACAGGCAGCATGGCCAGCGTGATCCTGGGCTCCGAGGGATGGATTTACGTCAGCCGGCAAGGGATGAGGACGCACCCTGAGTCCCTGATGCAGGAAGTCATCCGCCCGGATGAAAAGCGGGCGGTCCTCAGCAACGACCACCGGCGGAACTTCCTGGATGCGGTGAGGAACAGAACCACGCCGATCGCCAACATCGAATCGGCGGCGCACGGAGAAATGGTGAACCAGCAGGCGGACATCGCGCTGAGGCTGGGGCGGAAGGTGCGGTGGGATCCGGTGAAGGAGGAGTTCATCGACGATCCCCAGGCAAACAGAATGATGAACCGGCCCACGCGCAGTCCGTGGAGGCTGTTGTGAAAGAGGATGGTGAGGCGGATATGAAAAGCACAGCGATTGGGATCATAACGGCGGGACTTCTGCTGGCTGGGTTGGCGCTTGCACAGCAACCTCCGGCGCCCGCCATATCACTCGAAGAGGCTCTGGCGAAGACGGCGGCGTACGAGGTCGGAGACGACCGCGCGCCTTTGTACGCGCTGGAAAAGCATGTGATCGCCGCGACGGCCTCCCCGGAGCAGATGCGCAAGGTGGAGCAGGCGCTCATCAAAGCGCTCGAAGGCAAGACGACACAGATGGGGAAGGACCAGATCTGCCGCCGGCTTTCGCTGGTGGGCAGCGCGGCCGCCGTACCCGCGCTGAGCCGGCTGCTGGCCTCGGCGGAGACGGCCGACATGGCTCGTTACGCGCTGGAGCGCATCCCCGGGGCCGAGGCGGATACGGCGCTGATCGGGATGCTTTCCAAGACCTCCGGCAGGGTGAGAGTGGGCATCGTGAATACGCTCGGACAGCGCCGCAATCCGGCATCGGTGCAGCCGTTGAGCGGTCTGATTTCGGGAGAGGATGCCCAGGCGGCGCTGGCCGCGGCGGCGGCGCTGGGACGGATCGGCGACGGCTTGGCGGCACAGGCTCTGAGCAACGCCCGGGCGAAGGCTTCGGGCGCTTTGCGGCTTGAAATCGAAAGAGCCTATCTCAGGTGCGGCGAGGAGATGGTGAACGGCAAGAACCTGAAAGGGGCTTTCGCCGTCTTCAAAGAGCTGAACGGTTCCGCGGAGACCATGGTCCGCATCGGGGCGTTGCGAGGATTGGCGTTGTCCGGGGGCAGGGAAGCGGTTCCGCTGCTCGCCGCCGCCATCCAGTCGCCCGAAAGCGGCATTCAGGCGCAAGCGATCCGGCAGTTGAGCGGGGTTCCGGGACCGGAGGCCACGAAGGCCCTCGTGCAAGCCTTCAGCGGGTTGCAGAGCTTGGGGAAGGTGCGCGTACTCTCAGCGCTCGCCGACCGCGGCGACCGCGCGGCGCTGCCCACATTCCTGAGCGCTACAAAGGATGCGAGCGAGCCGGTCCGCATCGCGGCTTTGCAAGGCCTGGAGAAGTTGGGCGACGAGTCCACCGTGATTTTCCTGGCCCAGACCGCCGCGCGCCTCGGCGGCGAAGGAGGCGCGGTAACGAATGCTCCTGCCACCGGCGGCCTGCCGAACGAGCGAGGCATGCGCCCGGTGCTGGCCACGGAGACCGCCGCGGCCCGTACCAGTCTGTACCGGATGCGCGGCGCGGGCATCGACCAAACGATCATTCAGGCCATCGGAAAGGCGGCCGATCCAAAGGTGAAGGCGGAGCTCATCCTGGCGACGTCGGAGCGAGGAATCTCGGCGGCGGCGGACAGCCTGATCCAGGCCGCGGCCGACCAGGACCGGGACGTGCGGCGGGCCGCCATCCAGGCGCTGCGAGGCACGGCGGGGCCCGCACAGGTGGGCGCGCTGGTGGCGCTGATGGGCAAGACGGCGGCCGCGGAGCGCCGCGAAGTGGCGCGCGCTCTGGCGGCGGCCGCCACCCGCTCGGACAAGTCCTCTCTGGCTCCCGTGACTTCGGCGTACCAGAGTTCCTCCGATCCGGAAATGAAGTCCGCTTTGCTCTCGGTGCTGGCGCAGACAGGCAGGCAGGAGGCCTTGCCGGCGCTGCGGGCGGCGCTCCAGGATCCGAATGCGGATATCCGCCGGGGCGCCGTGCTGGCCATTTCGGAATGGCCCGATGCGACGCCCATGCCGGACTTGCTGGCCGTCGCGAGGAGCGATTCCAGCGCGGCCCTGCAAATCCTGGCGATGCAGAGCTACCTCCGCCTGATGGCCCTGCCGAGCAGCCGGACCCCGGCGGAGACGGCGGCCTTGCTCGCGGAGGCGATGAAGCTGGCCCGGAGGGCAGACGAAAAACGCGCCATTCTGTCCCAGGCGGCGCGCATCAATCACCCGGACGCGCTGGCGCTGGTCGAATCGGCCATGCAGGATCCTGAAGTCGGCGCCGAGGCCAGGGTGGCGGCGGATCAGATCCGGCAGAAACTCAATCCGCCGGCAAGGAAGCAGTAGCCGCCGGGCGGGCATCGCTTCGGCGGCGCCCATCGGACTCCGGGGGAGCGGCTGTCCGTCGCTCCCCCTCGTTGTTTCTTGAGGCGTCCGATTCTACTTTCGCGCCAGCCTGGCGCTGGGAGTGGTGTCCGCCTTGAGATCGCCGGCGGCGAACTGGATCCCTGCGAGGAGGTGCTGGAGCAGGGCCGGGTTCATGAAGATTTCGGGGTGGTGCCCCAGGACGAAATAGAACACCCGACCGCGGCCGTACGTCTTGATCCAGCTCACCGGAAAGTCCTTGTCCACGGCGCGCTCGGGAAGCGGCTTGCGCATGGGGCTGTTTCCCGGGTTTTCGGTGTCCACGCTCAAGAGAACTCTCAGATTCTCCCGGCTGTAGCCGTGGCGAAACTGGTAAATCTCATCCGTCACTTCGAAGCCCTTCCCCTTGAAAGCGGCGGTCAGGGGACTCTTCGGATCCTCCACGCGGATGTTCACCTTTGAGCCGGGAGCGTACGCGTGGCCCCCGTCTTCGTAGCCGCCAATCAGGACGCCGAACTCGGGAAACTGATCGTACTTGGGGTATTCCACAAACGTGGCGCCGCCGCCGGCGTGGATCGCCACCAGTCCCTTGCCCGCGCGGACGAAATCAAGCAGCGACCGTTGCAGCTCGCGGTCTTCCGTCAGCACCCCCGAGGTGTTGTTGAAGCATACCAGGTCGAACTGCTTCAGGGTTTCCCAGCGCAGCATATTCATGTCGTCGCTGAACACCGGTTCGAAGGCCCCGGTCTTCTTCCCCATGACTTCCAACGCGTACGCGGCGGCGGGAATCGAAGGATGTCCCTGACGGGGCTTGCCTCCCATGATCGTGTGGCTGAAAACCAGCATCTTCCGCGGCGCCTGAACCCGGACCGGCGCTTTGGCCGGAGAGGCCGCCTCGATTGTCTCCTTCTGCTGCGGCGTCAGTGTCCTGGTCTGCGCCTGTGCGAGCAGGGCTGAGAGAGCGCCCACCAAACAAGCGCTCGAAACGATTCTCGATAACATACAAGAAGCTCCTTCCATGGGCGGCCCTCAAATGGCGCCTAAACCCATTCACCTGACCGACTTCCATACTCTCAGACGAGACAGTCAGATGCAATCGCAAGGAGGAGCCGATTATTGAGAATACTTAATTATGGGAACGGCTCCCCCCCAGCGCGATGGGAGGGGGGAGATGCCCTCCTGAGCGAGCAAGGCAAGCAGCGGAAATGTTGTCCGGTCACGAGGGGCTGCGCCACGTGTGAGGCGTTGTCATCGGGGACGAGACGCCGCGGGCGCTTTGCGGAGCAGGGAACAACGCAGCGCTTTGGCTCGTCCACACATAAGATGGAGATAGGAGGTCTATGAGCGGAGGTGCGTCGTTTGGAGAGGCGGTCTCGGTTGCGCTGGGATCGCTCCGCTCCAGCAAATTGAGGAGTTTTCTCACGCTGCTCGGCATCATTCTGGCGACGTGCACGCTGATCGCGGTGATGTCGGTGATCCGGGGCATGGACTTGTACATCGCGAATGCGGTTTCGAGCATGGGGGCGAACGGGTTTCGCGTGGTGCGCCTGGCTGTGATCGGCAACGTGGATGTCAAGAAGCTGATGGAGATGCGGCGGAGGCACCCCGAAATCCGGATGGAGGAGTACGAGTTCGTGAAGTCGAAGGCGACACTGCTGAAGGAACTGGGGGCGGAAACGAGCCGGGGAGTGTCGGTCCGGTTTGGCAACGAATCCGTGGACGGGGTTACTCTGCGCGGGGTGACGCCGAACGTCGCCGTCATTTCCAACATCGAGACTTCGATGGGGCGCTTCATCACGGACGTCGAGAATGAACATCGCATGAGCGTCGCATTCATCGGCAACGACATCCGGGAGAGATTCTTCCAGGGGATGGACCCGGTGGGGAAGACCCTCCAGGTCAACCGCAGGCCCTTCACGGTGGTAGGAGTGGCGAAGAAGCAGGGGTCGATTTTCGGGCAGAGCCAGGACAACTTCATCATCGCCCCGCTGGAGACCGTGTTTAAGATGTATGGGGCCAGGAGGGGGATGGGCATGGCCGCGCTCGCCGTGGACCGGGAGCATTTCAATCAGGCCCAGGACGAAGTGAGGATGCTGCTGCGGGCGTACCGTGGATTGAGGCCCAATCAGGAGGACAATTTCTCCATCTTCAGTTCGGATTCGATCATCGACGTTTGGAACCAACTGACGCGCGTCATCGCGGCGACGGCGATCGCCGTGGTCTCGGTGTTCATGGTGGTGGGCGGGGTGGTGATCATGAATATTATGCTGGCGGTGGTGACGGAGAGGACGCACGAGATCGGGATCCGGAAATCGGTGGGCGCGAGGCAGAGCGATATTCTGAACCAGTTTCTGGTGGAATCGGCGCTGCTGTCGGCGGTGGGTGGGATGGTTGGGGTGCTGGTGGCCTGGGGCGTGGCGGTCGCCGTGCGCAACCTGACTCCGGTGCCGATGGCGCTGCCCTACTCGGCGGTGCTGATAGGAGTGGGTTTGTCGACGATTGTGGGCCTGTTCTTCGGCATCTATCCCGCCCGCAGAGCGGCGCGGCTGGATCCCATTGTGGCGTTGAGGGCGGAGAAATGACCTGGACCGAATTGGCATCGGCGGTACGGATGGCGCTGGCGACGATTCGCGAGCACAAGATGCGGAGCCTGCTGACCGTGCTTGGGGTCATCATCGGCACGGGGACGGTGATCGCCGTCGGCTCCATCATCACGGGGGTGGACGGGGCGGTGGCGGGGATCATGCGCAGCATGGGACCGGAGACGGGTTTCGTCTACAAGTTCAGCCTGGGCTTCCGGGCCGGGAATGTGAGCCGGGAGGAGCGGGCGCGCAAGCCGTTGCGTTGGGAAGACGCCGAGGCGATCCGGGAACGGTGCCCCTCGGTGGCGGCGGTCTCTCCATGGCTGTTCCCCCCCAGCTTCCTGCGCGGCGGATATGACCGGGTTCGATACAAGGGGAACGATGTTTACGGCCTGGACTTCGCGGGGACCGACGAGAGCTATGTCGAGGGCGGAACCGAAACAATGAAGTACGGCCGTTTCTTCACGAACGAAGAGAGCCGCCGGCGGCAGCCGTTGGTGGTGCTGGGCGAGAACATCGCCTCGGCGCTGTTTCCCGATATGGATCCGGTCGGGAAATGGGTGGACGTCAACGGACACCTGTTCGAGGTCGTCGGCGTGCTGACGTTGCCGAAAGCCGCGGCCGCGCTTCCGGGGCGCGAGGACAGGCGGGTTCTGTTGCCGTACTTCACGATGAAGAAAATGTTCCCCAACGCGGAGGAGAACATGATTGTCTTCACGGCGCAGCCGGGGCGGCTCGCCGCGGCGATCGACGAGGTCAGCGTGGTGCTGCGAATGCAGCGGCGGGTGCCGGCCAGCAAACCCGACGATTTCTGGATTTCGACGGGCGAGCAGATGCTGGAGCAATTCCGGGATATCACTTCGATGGTGGCGCTGGTTCTGGTGGTTCTCAGCTCGATCGGGCTGCTGGTGGGCGGCATCGGGGTGATGAATATCATGCTGGTTTCGGTGACGGAGAGAACTCGCGAGATCGGAATCCGAAAGGCCGTGGGGGCGAAGCGGACGGACATCATCGCGCAGTTTCTGACCGAGGCGGTGGTGCTGACGGTGCTGGGCGGCATTATCGGAATGCTGTTCGGCTGGTCTATTTCACTGCTGTCGAGGCTCGTGTTCCCCAACCTGCCCACGGCGGTGCCCCTCTGGACGGTGGGGATGGGTTTCGCCGTATCCGTGGGCGTGGGCCTGTTTTTCGGAGTCTGGCCCGCCACCAAGGCGGCGCGACTGGATCCGGTTGTCGCGCTAAGGTATGAATAGGGGCTGGGCCGCCGAGGCCTCCCCAGAAGGGCGCCGGCGATATGAGAAAACGATCCGGGGTGTTGGCGTTGGGCGCTGTGGCGGCGTGCCTGCTTTCGCAGGCCGAAGCGCGGGCGCAGGGCGGCATCGAGCGGGGCAAGCAGGTGATTCAGGAGGCAATCTCCGCGCTGGGCGGGGAGCGCTTTCTGAACATGCAGAACCGTGTGGAGACGGGCCGCGCCTACTCCTTCTATCGGGAGGAGGTTTCGGGGCTGGCGGTGGCATCGATCTATACGAAGTATGTGCCGGTAAGCGACACCTCCTCGCCCGGCTCCCTGGCGGTGCGCGAACGGCAGTCGTTTTTGCGGAACAATAAGGAACTCAGCGCGGTTCTGTTCACGGACACCGCCGCCTACACGATCACGTTTCGCGGGGCCAGGCCGCTGCCCGACGACTCTCTCGAACGGTACCGAAGTTCGGTGTTCACGAACATCTTCTACATTTTGCGGATCCGGCTGAACGAGCCCGGCTTGCTCTTCGAGTCGAAAGGCTCGGATGTGTGGATGAACCAGCCGGTCAATATTGTGGACATTACGGATTCACAGAACCGGGTGGTCACCGTCTACTTCCATCAGTCGACGAAGTTTCCCGTGCGGCAGGTCCACTACCGGCGGGATGCAAAGACGAGGCGGCGCATCGAGGAGATCACCGAGTACAGCAAGTATCGCGAGGCCGGGCGCGGGGTTTCCTGGCCCTGGACTGTGCAGCGCTATCGCGACGGGCAAAAGGTGTTCGAGATGTACTCGGAGTCGGTGGCCATCGACTCGGGACTGAGCGACAGCCTCTTCATGCTCCCCGCCGACATCAAGATCCTCAAGAAACTGTAGGAACTCCCGGCGAGGGCCTGCGCGGCGGCCGACGCCCTGGCGACCTGGGCCGGCGGCCGCGCGCCGCACTCCCGCGAGCAATGGAGCCAGCCATCAGGCTGGCCTGGGCCGGCGGGGCCAGCCGCCGTTCCACAACGAACTTCTACTCGATCGCGGCCTTCTTGATGTAGTCGAGGTTCGGGAAGTACCGCTCGAGGTAAGGAGTGCCCTCGGTCCGGATGCGGCCCTGCTCCGGCCCGACTCCTCCGGGAGGCGCGTCTCCATAACCGCGGTAGAACTTCTCGACGACGTCCATGCCTTCGACAACCTTGCCGAAGGGGGCGAAGCCCTGCTTGTCGAGCGCGAAATTGTCCTGGAGGTTGATGAACACCTGGGTGGTGCGCGTCGCCGGGCCGGCCATGGCGTAAGTGATCGTGCCGCGGCTGTTGTTCTGGCGAACGGGATCGTCCGGGATCGACATGCGGCTCCAGTGCGCATCCGCCGCGGGGTCGCCCTTCAGACCGAACTGGACGACGAAACGGGGGACGACGCGGAAGAAGCGCGCGCCATCGTAGAAGTTCTGCTGGACCAGTTCGTAGAAGCGGTCCGCGCCACGGGGCGCCCACTCCCGGGTGATTTCCAGGACCACGTCGCCCTTGGTCGTCTCCAGGCGCACGCGGAAAACGTCCGGGGCGTGCGTGGGCGCGGGCTTCGTCTCGCTCTTGGGCTGCTCCCGGCCGCAGGCGGAGAGCAGGAGCGCGGACATGACTGCAAGAAAGGATCGCTTCATCTATGGAATTCTGAACCCTCCGGGGTTGCGGAGTCAAGTTTCAGGGCCGGGCGGGGGGCGGGCTGATCTCGAGCAGGTCCACATCGACGAAGACGTCCTCGGAAGCAGGATGCTTCTCTCCCGTCACCTCCACACGGAAGACGTGCGGTCCGGAACCTTCGGCCGGGAAAGTGGACCGCTGCTGCCACAGAGTAGTGGGAGCGTAGAGATCGACGATCGCCACTTGCTTGCCGTTGAGCAGCACCCGCGCCTTGCCGCGGTTGAAGGCGCGGGTGTAGACCCAGGTGATGGATTCGCCCTCGAACTGAAGCTCGAAGGCCGCCGCGGGCTGGTTCGAATAGGTAAGCGAGTGGTTCGCCGTTGCCGGGAACTGCCGGTCATGGAACCACCGTCCGAGGTAGCGAATCCGGCCCGAGGTATCGTCCAGCCCGGGACCCGTCATTGAGTCCGTTGCGGAGAAGGCCCCGAAGGCGGAGGCGGGCGGTTCAATCCGCCCGGCATCGGCATCCGCCGGCGGCGCCGGACAGTGGTCGCGCAGCCGCAACGCGGTCAGCCGTCCGGCCTCCATGAGTTTCTCGCCGCAGCCGGCCAACAGAGTCTTCAAGGCGGGAGTCGATGCCCTGTACTCGCCCCCATCCACAGCGGCAACCGCGTACTGGATTCCTGCCCTCTCGAACTGCTGTCCCAATTCGTAGGCCGACGAGGCGTACTTGAGGACGTAAGCGAACTCCAGAGTGTGCCAGGAAGCCGTATAGGCCCGGCCCAGGAAGCCGGCTGTCGCGTTGTCCTCCAGGAAGGCCACAGGCTTTCCGGGAGCGGCGCGATTGAAGTAGTCGATGATGCGGCGCTGAGGAGCGGAGGCGGTCAGGAAACGCTCCGACTCGTACGGGTCCATGACCGTGTTGAGCGCAAAGTCCTTGTTGTACCAGCCCGAGCCGCCCAGAAACCAGGTGTTTGCCAGGCAACAGACCAGCGCTGAGGCGGCCGCCGCGCCGCCCAGCCAGCGGTGGCAATCAGCGGCTTCCTTGAGCAGCCAGCCCGCGAGCACGGCGACGAGCACGTAGATCGGATAGACGTAGCGCAGGTAAGCGATGCCGCTGAAGACTATGACCAGGATGAGAGGCGGCGCCAGCGCGCTCAGCAGGACCCAGTAGGGAAGCCGGCGGCGCAAGGCGAGCAGAGCCGCCGGCCACAGCACGAGCAGATGAAAACCGCCTGTGCCGTCCATGGCCTCCAAAAAGCGGTGCGACTCGAATGGGATGCGGTAGAGCAGGTCGGGGTGGAGGTAGGGACCCCAGCGAGAATCCCGAAGTGGCTCCGTGGCGTCCATCAGCGGGGATCGGAAGACGTGATTGAAGTAAGGGAAGGTGGGATTGCCGGTGCGCGCCCAGGCCTGGATGTAAGGCGGCGCCGCAAAAACAAGCAGCAGGCCCAGCGCCGCAAGGCGTCCCCCGCGCAGCTTCTTCCCTCCTGTCAAGGCCGGAACGGACGCCGCGCCGAGCCCCAGCAGACAAAACAGAGCGCCGAACTTTCCCGCCACGGCCGAGCCGGCCAGAGCGCCCGCCGCCGCCAGCCAGCCCGGCTTCTCCGTCTCCCGCCACCGCTCGAACGCCAGGACGGCGGAGAGCAGGAAGAGGGTCCAACTGTTCTCCACGAAGAGCGAGCCCGTCACGAGATAGGCGACCGGCGTGGAAAGAAACAGAGTCGCCGACAGCAAGGCCACGGCAGGCCGCGCCCAGCGGGAGACCAGCCAATAGGTGAGGGAAGCGAGCGCCAGCAGGCAAGCGAAGTTCACCAGCCGCGCGGCTGCTTCTCCGCCAACCAGGTAGGAAGACGCGTAGAGCCAGTCGCCCGCCATGGGGGAGACGGCCCAGAGGGCCCGCGTAACGTCGAAATGGAAACTTCCATGCGCCGCCATCCAGGCGGCGATGTTGAGATGCATGGCCAGCCCGTCGGTGCTGACCTCCGGCATCAAGGCGGCCTGCCAGTGGGCGAACAAGAGAAAGGCGGCCGGAACGCCGAGGAAATAGACGGCCGTGGAGCAAGGCTTGCGCCATTCCACGCGGCGCAGGCGCCGGAGCAGGGAGGGCAGCGAACGCGCCTCCGCGGCGATGCAGACGGCCGGCCAGGCCATGTGAAGCCAGGCCTTGTGTATGGGCAGGGACGCGCCGAACCCCAGGAAGAGGGCCACGGCCGCAAAGCCCGCCGGCAACTCAATCAGCCACCCGGGACCGTTCCCGTCCCAGGCGTCGAGGCGCAAAAGCCGGAGGCAAAGCCGTCCGAGGCACCAGGCTCCGCAGAGCCAGTAGATTGCGCCGAAGGCCGCCGGCGGGCCCGTGGCGGCCACCGTATAGAGGAAGGCTACGGCCGCAAGCACGAGGGCCAGCAAGCGAGAACGGGCGGGGTAGAGCGAGACGGCAAGGATCGCGGTGACGAGGGCGGCAGAGCAAAACCTTGCCGAGCCGGTGGCGCTCCAGATCTCCTGGTCCCAGAGGCGGTTCGAGACGAACGCGTGGAAGGCGAAAACGAGAGGAGCGGTGAGCCCAACCAGAAGCAACACCCTCCGTATGCGTGTGGTCATTTCAGCGAGCACCCGCCTGGCGGAACGCTTCGGAAACGCGGTTACCACTCAGGGATTCCCGATTATAGCGAAGGCGGGCGAGGGAGCGAAGAAAAATCCGTCTCCGGCGCCGCCACCTCCGCCCCGATCGCAACGGGGACTGCCTGCTCTGCCTCAAGCGCAAGGGGGACTGCCTACTCTGCCCCGAGCGCAAGGGGGACTGCCTACTCTGCCTCGAGCGAAGCGAGTGGGCAGAGCGGGCTGTCCCCCTTGCAGCGGCCCCGCGCTACCGCACCCCTGCGCAGAGCGGGCTGTCCCCCTTGCCTGTAGGGGCCGCTCGCGAGCGGCCCCTACAGGCGAAAAAGGTGGTGGATGGGGTCGCCGCTACCGGTAGAACGGCTTCCAGGTCAGCCAGCGCGGGCCGTAGTGAGGCTCGGGCCTCCCCAGTTCCAGCGCGCCGAGGTCCGGCGCGGCCCCGCTGAAATCGTCGTTGATCGTCGGCAGCGCCACGCCCGCGTCGATGGCTCGCGAGTTCGCCCGCAAGCGGAAATTCAGGTCCATCGAGTGATAGACGGCGTGACGCTTGCCCGGATCGGGCGGGGTCATGGACTCGAAGATGTCGAAATCCACTTCGCGCCCGTGCTGCTCCTGTCCTGTCGCCGCTTGAAACTCGGCCAGGGTCTTGAAGGACCGCCAGCTATCCCGCGCGCTTTGATAGAGCCGCTGCCCCGGCTGAGAGGGCGCCATCCAAAGGAATTGCTGCTCCACGCCCCGGTTCGGACGGAAGCCGTTGTAGTCGGTGCTGTATTGCTCGGTGGCGTTGGCCCAGTACATGATGCCCCGCCCCGGCGTGTCCCGCCCCAGGAACAGGTTGTTGCGCCAGTGGACGTTGCCCGTGGGACTGCGCACCGCCTGCTCGCCGATGATCGTGTTGTGGTACATGAACAGCCCCGCCGGACGGGCGTCCAGCTTGAAGGCCACGCCGGACTGCACGTGATAGAGCAGGTTGCGGAAGAAGTAGACCGGGCCGCCGAAGATCGGCTGCGAACTGTAGCCGCCGTGGAAGGCGTTCACGCCGCGGTTCTGATAGACGCGGATGTTGTGTACGCCGCCGTCGGCCTCGATGAAGTCGTCGTTCGACATGTGGATGTCGTTGTTGTAAATGTCGATGGACGACGCCTGCCGTTCCGGATCCGGCTCCGGAGTGCCGTAGGTCGAGATGCCGATCGCATCATGGAAATACGCGATGGCGTTGTGCGCGACCACATGGCCGGGGCCGTAGACCTTGATGGCGTAGTAACTGGTCAGCAGGTGCGAGGGGTAGGGTCCGATATTCCCCCAGCGCGGGCCGGTCCAGCCGATCAGGCGGAAGCGGTCGTCGCGTCCGAGGAAGAGGTTGTCGGCGATGTAGAAATCGCTCGATCCCGCGTACTCCGTCCACACCCCGAACCCGATGCCCTCAAACCGGCAGTTCTTGACCGTCAGGGCGGCGGCCCCCAGCACTTCCTTCTTGCCCGCCAGAATCGCCACGTCCGTGTTGCGGAACGTGAGGCCGTCGAAGATGTGGTGGGCCGAGGCCATCACGTCGAACAGGATGTGATTGCCGGCGCCGTCGAAGATGGCCTCGCCGTCGCCCGCGGATTTGATCGTGATGGGGCGCTCGGCGGTTCCCTTCAGCGTGAGGGTGAAGGTGCCGTCGAACGGCGCCGCCAGCGGGTCGACGTAATTCAAGCGCTCGGGGCGGTAGAGTCCGGCGTGGACCAGGATCACGTCCCCCGGCTGCGCGCGGCGCTCGCGCACGACGCTCCAGTCGCCCAGGCCCGCGCCGTAATACGCCTCCATCAAACCCGTAAACGCCGGTTCCTGGCGCTTCCCGGTGAAGTCCGGCGGATAGACGTGCAGCGTCCTGCCGCCGCTGAAAGGCTGCGGCTCCGTCCGCGTGCGGACTTTGACCGACTGCGTGGCCGGCCCGGAAACGCCGTCGGGATCGGTCATGGTGAAACGGCATTCGTACTCGGTTCCCGGCTGGAGGTTGAGGATGGAGCCCGCGAATCCGTGCGGCACCGTGTAGTGCAGGTTCTCCGCGTCGCGTCCGACGTTCTCGCCCCCGATGCGCAGCATCGGCAGCGCGTTCCGCCAGGAGGACTCACCCGCGGCTCTGTACTGAACGGAAACCTGGGCGTTGCGATTCTCGTCGCCCGAGATCGCCCATTGGAACCCCAGATTGTGCAGCGTGGGATGCTGCGCGAGAAAGCGCCCGGCGGTGACGGCATTCTGCGCCAGCAGAGCGGGCGAGGCAAACAGGATCAAGGCGGCAAGAGCGGAACGCATGTCCGGATCCCCCTTTCACAGAGCGAGTATACAGGAGTCCGCCGCCTCGATTGGCGCCTCCGGCGCGGCTGAGCGCGACTCATCGGGTGTATACTCACTCCAGCCGGGGATGCGGCAGGCGACGGGCTGGCCCGCGCAGGCGCCGGAAGGCTCTGCACTGCGCCCCAGGCGCTGCGGCGGGGTCGAGACGGCAGCCGGGCGCCGCTCCCGGGCGGGGGACGCATGGGAAGGAACCTGCGCCTCATAAGAATGGAAAGGGAGGAACTCTGTGATGGGATCTCGGTTTTCGAGACGAACGATGATGCAGGGCGCCGGGGGCGTGGCGCTGGCTCAGTCCTTTGGAGCCGCGCTGGCCGCGCCCGCCTCGCGCCGGTGGCCGATCGATGAAGGGCCGGACACGCCGAAGATCTGCCTTTCGCCCGGTGATGGCGGGAGAGCGATGGTCGCGCCGGCGGCGACCGCCGCCGCCCCAGGCGGGCAGCAAGCTCCCGGGGCCGCGGGCCGGGGAGCGGCCGCGGGCCGCGGAGGTGGCGGAGGCGGTTACGGAGGTTTCCTCGCGCCCGGCGCGCAGCCCGCGCCGGCGGCGCCCGCGGCGGGAGCGGGACGCGGCGGCGGAGGCGGAGCCGATCCGTCCGTGAGCTACCAGCGCATCAAACAGCTCGGCGTCCATTACCTGCTGGGGGTCGGCATCGGCGGCTCTCCCTGGACGGTCGAGAACGTCCGCCGGGCCGTGGAAACGGCGAAGCAGTACGGCATGGTGGCCTACAACTCCATGATCAACATCCCCGCCAGCATCATCTACGGCAGGGAGAACCGGTCCAAGGACATGGAGGTCGTCCTGGCCTCGATTGAAGCCGCCGGCAAGGGCGGGCTTCCCGTGGTCGAATACAACTTCTACGCCCACCGCGCGATTGAGGGTTACTACGAAACCGTCGGCCGCGCGCGGGCGGGCTACACGGCGTTCGACTACGAACTGGAACTGCTGGTGGACGAGAACAACAACGTGGTGCAGCCCATCTATCGCGACGAGAAGGGGCAGATCACGCCGGAGACGCTGGCGGCCTTTCCGAACGCCCGCCGGGTCAAGTTCAAGGATCTTCCCCCGAGACCGGACATCGGCGCCTGGACGCTCGATCAGATGTGGGCTAACATCACCTGGTTCCTCAAGATCGCGGTCCCGGCGGCGGAGAAGGCCAACGTGAAGCTGGCGCTGCATCCCAACGATCCGCCGGCGCCCATCAGCCGCGGCTCCCAGCAGATCATGGGCACGCTGGCCGGCTGGAAACGCCTGATCGAGATCGTCAACAGTCCGGCCAATGGCATTACCTTCGACTGCGGCGTTACGCGGGAACTGGGGGAAGACCCGGTGGCCGCGGCGGAGTATTTCGCCAGCCGCAAGCGCATCAACCACGCCCACTACCGCAACGTGCTGGTCGACAAGCCCTACGAGAAGTACCAGGAGGTCTTCGTCGACAACGGCATGGTCGATATGTTCGGCGTCATGAGGGCGCTGGTGCGGAACAAGTACACCGGGACGATCTATCCCGAGCATCCGCGCGCGCTGGACTACGACCGGGACCGCGTGGGGCCGGGCGGCCGCATCGGCGGCTATCCGGGAGGCGGCGGTTATACGGGAATCGCCTACAGCGTCGCCTACACGCGGGCGATGATCCAGGCCGCGGTGGCCTCGCTGTAAGGGCCGTCCGGCCGGATTGCGGAAGGCCGGGACGCGGCGTCGCGCGTCCCGGGATCCGCCGGAGCGGGAAGGCGGGAACACCGGGCTGCGGAGGGAGGAGTCCGCGCGGCCCGGCGTTCCCGAAAGCGCGGGCGGAGGCGGCCCGGATGCGCTATCCTCTGGGGCATGATACGCCTGCGTCTCTTTGCCGCGTTGAGTTTCATCCCCGGCGGCCTGTTCGCGCAGACCGCGCCGCCCATCAATCCAGACCTGCTCTCGCTGCGCTGGCCGGCCAGATGGGTCGGCCACGCGGCCGGACCTTATCGCGATTTCGGCGTCTTCCACTTCCGCAAATCGTTCCCCCTGGATCAGGTTCCCGCTTCGTTCGTGATTCACGTGAGCGCCGACAACCGCTACCGGCTCTATGTCAACGGGACTTCGGTCAGCCTCGGGCCGGCGCGGAGCGATCTGGACCACTACCGCTTCGAGACCGTGGACATCGCCCGGCATCTCCGGCCCGGCCGGAACGTGCTGGCGGCGGTGGTGTGGAACTTCGGCATCTGGTCCCCCATGGCTCAACTCAGCGAGCGGACCGGCCTGCTCGTGCAGGGCAACGGCAAGGCCGAGGAAGCCGTCAACACCGGCCCCGGAACCGGCTGGGTCAGCCTGCGCAATCCGGCCTACGAGGCGATTCCGCTGGGCCGCGGCATCGTGATTCAGACCTTTTACGTGGTCGGGCCGGGCGAGCGGGTGGACGCCTCCCGATACCCTTGGGGATGGGAGCAGCCCGGCTACGACGACTCCTCCTGGACGCCCGTGGCGAGCTGGGGGCCGGCGCAGCCCAACGAGCTGTTCCAGTGGAACGAAACGCGCTGGATGATGACGCCGCGCCCCATTCCCCCGATGGAGGAGACTCCGGAGCGGCTGGAGAAGGTGGTGCGCTTCAGCGGGACCAGCGTGGCGCCCGGCTTTGTCCGAGGCGGCGCGCCGTTCCGGGTCGCGGCCAACAGCAAGGCGGTGGCGCTGTTCGACCGCGGCTATCTCACAACCGCCTATCCCCAGCTCACGGTCGCCGGCGGCCGGGGCGCGGAGATCAAGATCAGCTACGCCGAGAGCTTGCGCGATCCCAAGGGCAACAAGGGGAACCGGGATGAGACGGACGGCAAGGAGATGTCGCGCGCCAATTTCGACATCTACGTTTGCGACGGAAGCCGCAGAACGTTCAGCACGCTGTTCTGGCGCGCCTACCGCTATCTCCAGCTTGAGATCGAGACGCGGGAGCAGCCCGTGGAGATCCTGGACTTCCAGGGAATCTTCAGCGCCTATCCGGCGCCGCGGCAGGCGGTCTTCGAGAGCCCCAGCGAGGAACTCGCGAAGATCCTGGAGATCGGATGGCGCACGCACCGCATCTGCACCAACGAAACCTACTTCGACACGCCGCAGTACGAGCAACTGGCCTATGCGGGCGACGGCCGGGTGCAATCCAAAATCACGCATACGAACCTGTGGGACGACCGCATCAACCGCAACCACCTGGAGCAGTTCTGGCATTCCCTCCGGCCGGAGGGCCTGATCCAGGACCGCTACCCCTCCCGCGAACCGCAGTACATTCCCATGTACGCGCTGGACTGGATCGCTTCCATCCACGATTTCTACCTGTACCGGGGCGATCCGGAATTCCTGAAGCAATTCCTTCCGGCGACGCGCATGGTGCTGGACTGGTTCGAGCAGCGGCTGGACGGCCGCGGGCTGATGCGCCCGATGTCCTGGAACGATCCCGGCTATGAGGGCGGCCGGCAGACGGTCACGCGGACTTCCCAGGCCGCGCTCGGCATGGCCTATCTTGTGGCGCTGGAGCAAATGGAGGAACTCGAAACGGCGGCCGGCGGCGCGCACCAGGCGGCGCACTACCGCGCCCTGCTGGCGCGGCTGAGGAAGGCGATGTTCGAGGCCCTGTGGTCTCCGGAAAAAGGCCTGGTGGCGGAAGACCCGGCCCGGACGCGCTTCACGTTGCTGACCAACGCCCTGGCGGTGCTGGCCGGCGCGGTTCCGGAGCGCTTGCAGAGGGCCGCCATGGAGAACGCGGTGAAGCTGGTCCCGAAGGGAGGCGCGGCGTTCTACGGATACCAGTCTTACGTGCCCCAACTGGCGCTGGAGAAGGTGGGGCTGGGAGACTTCTTCCTGGACAACCTGGACATCTACCGCCTTCAAATGCGGGCCGGGCTGAGAACCTGGGCGGAACACGCCGATCTGGAATCCCGCTCGGACTCGCACTCCTGGAATTCCGTTCCCAACATCGCGGTGTTCAGCGGCGTGGCTGGGATTCGTCCGGCCGCGCCGGGGTTCCGGCGGGTGTCGATCCGCCCCCGACTGGGAGGGCTGCCGTGGATCCGGGTCGTGGCGCCGCATCCGCTGGGCGAGATCCGCATGGAGGCGAAGGCCGTGGCCGGGGGTCTGGACGCCGAGGTTACGCTGCCGGAGGGCGTCAGCGGCTGGTTCGAGTGGGGCGGCCGGACGGTGGCGCTGCACGGAGGCAGGCAGGCGGTTCGAATTCCAGGCAATCCGTGAGGACGCGGGGAAGGAAGGGGCGGCGCGGCCCGGATCGCTTCCGGCGGGATACGGCCCGCTTCCGCCGCCTCTCTCTTCCACGTCCCGGAACCTTCCCTCCGGACAGGACGGACACCCCCCCTTAGAAAGGGGGGGTGTGTCCGTCCGGACAGTCCGGACATTTGTCCGGACACTTTGTCCGGCTTCGCAAGCATAACAATCAAAAGGGTTTATGCCAAATCCGGGAGCGGATCGCGGACAGCCGTTTTTTGGGTTGTCCGGACAACTCCGCCGGACAGTGTCCGGAAGGCGGTCCCCGTAGCTAAACGCCTGAAAGCAAGCCATAACGGTCATTTCCGAGGTGCAGAAAGGTCTCCCTGTGCCGGCGCAGTGTCCGGCGCACGGTATCCGGCCGCTCGTCCAGTTCTTCGGCCAGGGCCGCCGGCGTCTTCGCGCCATGCCGGAGTAATGCGACCAGCCGCTGCCGCACCGAAAGCTGTCCGGACATGTCCGGGTGATCCTCCACGCCGGTCCGCCGGAATTCGGTCGTGCCGTCTTCGAAGACCACCTCGAAGCCGAGAGGCGGTTGCAGCCGCCCCAGGTTCGATTTGCGGTGGAAGAACCCCAGGATCAGGCGCCCGGTCTCGGCCGTGCTTTCGGCCAGCTTCACGTACCAGGTGCTGCGGGCGCCGTTGTGCCAGAAGGTTGAGCCGAACGGCTTTCGATCCGCGCCCTCCGCCTTCGAGATATGCGCGATGTGCAACGACCCCACCCCGATCTGCCGCACCGCCCGGAAGTAGGCGCCCGCCACCTCGGCCGATTCCGGCGCGCCGTCGCAGGCGAAGGCGACGGAGTCGAACACCGCGTACTCGATCTGCTCTTCCCGGACGATGCGCTTCAGGCGGTCCACCTCGGCCACCAGCGGCCTCTCGCAGCGCGCATAGACGATACGCGGCATGCCCTCGGGAAAGAGCCGCTCGAGGCGGTCCCGGTGATCTTCGCCGGCCAGTTCCCAGTCGAACAGGGCCACCCCCATGCCCCGCTCGGCCAGCTTGCCGGCCAGGTACAGCGCCGTGTAGGACTTGGCCGTTCCGCCGTCGCCGAACAGAATCGCCGCGTGCCGCCGGGGGAGGCGGAAGCCCTCGACGTGGAACGTATCGTCCGGCCCGGGCCGCTCCAGCAGGCGCAGGTCGGTGGCCGGTTGCCCCTCGCGGTAGGCCCGGATCACCAGTTGCGCGAAGCCCTCGACCAGGCCGGCCCAGTCCACGTCCTGGGTGTTGGCGCGCGCCGACAGCAGCTTGGCGCGTTCCTGGCGCGCCCTGGCGCTGCTCAGGTTCAAGTCGGCGATGCTCAGCGCCGATCCGTTCACCACGCGCGCCCCTGGCCGCGTGCAGCGCGCCGCGAATTCGGCGATCAGCTCATGGCGCTCCCGGCGCACGCGGTCCGCCGTCAGGGAGATGCCCTGGTCCGGAACGTGGAAGGCGAAGGAATCGTCCCCGAGCGCCTCGAAGCCCGGTTTCGGCATGGCGGTCCGGAGCGTCTCCAGCGGGTTCCCGTCCTTCTCAGGCGGCATCGCTGGCCTCCCGCAACAGGTAGTTCAGCAGCAGGATCTCCAGACGTTCCTGGCGCTTCTGCTGCGCGGCCACCATCGCGGCGGCCAGCTTCGGATGCCTCGTCTTCCACTCGCGGTAGGTCGCCAGGATGCCGGCCTCCGTCCGCAGATCCGACACCAGCGCGGTGAGCGACAGCCGCTCCAGGCCCGCCGCGGGCAGCCGTTCCAGAAGCTCTTCGGCCAACTGGGCCGCGACGGCGGCGAAGGCCTTGGCCTTGGGCAGGTCCGCTTCGTCCCGCCGCCGCCCGGCCGCGAAGTCGCGCTTCCGCTGCGGCGTCCAGTCCGGCTTGGGCCACAAGCCGCGCGCGCGAAGCTCCTCCAGGATCGCGTCCCGGTCGCAGCCCGACCAGCAGTAGAACAGGATCTTCCCGTCTTTCTCCTGGAGGGTGAACGACGAGCCGCCATGCATGGGGCACGGCCCCCGCCAAGTCCGGCCCTGGCGCCGCAATCCCAATCCGCGGGCGATGGTCTCGGCGGTCATCGGCCCCTCCTGTCCGCGGCCGGAGCGCGGCGGGATGCTGAGTCGCCTGCCGGCGCAACCGAGCCACGGCAGGAATGAGCGGCGGATTCATGGTCGGCGCAGCCGGCCTGGGACCTGGCGTCTCCGCGGCCGGGGCGCATTCGTACATAGGTTCGTACAAACGTTGTCATGAGGTCTCCCAGCGGAAAAAAAGTACGGCCCGCCGGGTGGCTTGGCGGGCCGTATCGGGCGGAGGGACATGCCCGAATTTCATCGTAACAGCGGGGATCAAGAAACCCCCGCGTCCGGCGGGGGCAAATTGGCGCTAAGTGATTGACTTCACAGCGTCAGAAAAATCCCGCTGCGATTGTGACGGAAGCAGCCGGCGGCCCCTGCCGGCCGGCCAAGCCGGAGGAGCCTGGTCCTTACGTCTCGCGCCCCCGGCGCCGGTCTGGAATGCGTGTGGGCCAGACCGCCCAGCTACCGGTGCTGGCCTGGGAGGAAGGGCAATGTGCACGAAAATTTTGGCATTCCTGCTGGCAATCGCGTGCTTGCGTGCCCACACCCCGAGCTCGGCGCAATCGCAGGCCGCTCAGGAATTCAAGAAGGCCCAATACTTGGCTGGAACCGCTGGCCAGGACAAGGCCAGTGTGCGCCCCTCCCAACTCAAGGGCCACCCGGAAGGCGAGGAAGAGGTCTCAGCCCCTTCCGAGTCTGCCTCGGCGGCCATTCGGCCCAGTCCGGATCTGCCGGCGCGCTTCTGTCGAACTCGTCAATCTGCTGAGAACACCAGGCGTAGCGCCAAACGTGATCACTACTCCGAAGAAAAGTGCGTCGAACCTCTTGGAAGGCCAGCGGCGGTTCCTGGCGGAGAGGGAGGGATTCGAACCCTCGGTAGAGGTTTTAGCCCCTACGACGGTTTAGCAAACCGCTGCTTTCGACCACTCAGCCACCTCTCCGCGGCTGTGCTGGTTCGACTCTGATGCTATCACACCCCGCGCGCCTCATCCAAACCTGCCGCGGATGTCCCGGTGTGGTGCGAAGCGCGGAAGAGGTTCTCGCGGCAGGGCCAGGGAGAGAACGCGCCAAGAGCAACGGAACCATTCCACGCCCGGAGCGGAAGCCGCCATCCTGAACCCGCATTCGCGCGCCTGCCGGCCTGCCCGGCGGCGCGGCCGCTCCGCGGTCAATTCGGACCCACGCCTCCTGTATTATGAGGAGGAACGTGAGCCGCGGATCGACACGCCACTGGGTGGATACTCTTCTCCTGGAATCTCCGCTTGCGGCGCGGTTCTGGAGCCGCCACGGCGGCCGCGCCAAGAAGGCCTGGTGCCTGGCGCTTCACCGCTTCGGCCTCCTGACTCCCTCCGCCTTTGTTCTTTGGATCTGCACCCGCAGGTGCAACTTTTCCTGCGCCTTTTGTGAAGCCGACGCAGGCCCGCCCGCGCCGGACGAGCTCACCACGGAGGAGGCCCAAGCGCTCATCGACGACATCGCGCGCATCGGCGCCCGCCGCCTGCTCCTCTCCGGCGGTGAGCCGCTCCTGCGCCCCGACCTCCCTGCGCTCCTGGAACACTCCTTGAAAAGGTCCGTGACGCCGGCGTTGCTGAGCAACGGCTTTCTGGTGTCCAGCCGCTGGGAGGAGATCCGGCATCTCCGCTTTTTCCTTTACATGACCAGTCTCGACGGCCCGCGCGAGACCCACGACCGGCTGCGGCGGGCGGGCAGCTTCGGCCGGGCGCTGGCGGCGCTTGAGAACTTCGCATCGATCGGCGTCCGGACGCGGGTGGTAAAGACCATCGTCCACCCCGCGAACCTTCCCTCGCTGCCTGAGCTGGCGGCCTGCCTGGAGTCTTCCGCCGCCACCGACTGGCAGTTGGCGCCCGTCATGGAGATTGGCAGAGCGAGCAATCAGGGTGCGTATCAGCTTTCCCGGCAAGACTGGCAACGGCTCATCGACTTTGTGGAAGGACAGGGCGGCCGCAACGGGCTCAACGTGGAGTTCGCCCACCCCTGCGCTCATGTTCACACCATCACGGGACGGCTCGGTCCGCGCGCCGTCTTCTGTGGCGCCGGACTCACGCGGTGCGCCGTGATGCCCAACGGCGATGTCCTTCCGTGCGGGCAGGCTTACGAGCTGGCCGTGCCCGAAGGAAACATCCGCCGGACGCCCCTGCGCCAGCTCTGGCGGAGCGGCTTTCAGCGCCACCGGCGCTTCGCTCAGCCGCCGGAGTGTTGCGGCTGCCGCTACTGGGCCGCCTGTCAGGGCGCCTGCTGGGCGCACCGGCAGGCGGGAAGCGAATGCCTCAAGGGCGTGTTGCCGTCGGAAGGCGGAACGGGGGAATGATGCCGGCGCCGCTCTTTGCGCGATTCCGCGAAATCGCCGTGCCGGCCGCGGGCTTCCTGAAACGGGTGGCGCTGCTCCCGCGCTGCCTGTTCCTGACGGAGTGCGAGCTGGAGATCCACGAGCGGGGCGGCGGCCTTGCCGCAAGCGGCGTCTACCTTGGCGAGGGCCTGTCGCTGCCCTACTTCCGGACGCTGTACGGCTCCCCTGCCTTGCGCGCCCGCTCGGTCCCTCTCTGGTCCTTGCCCAGGTTTATCCGCTCCGCCCGCAAACGCAGCGATGTCGTACTGGTTGAGGTGAATGCTCTGCTGACGGCTCTTCTTCGCGGGGAGTGCGCCATCTCGGAAGCATGGGTTCGGCAAGTCGCCAGGCTGGGCGGCGAACGTTACCTGCACCGCGTCCGGGCGATCCACAGAGGCTGGGGACAGCAAGTCCGCCGGCAAGGGTTCGAATACCGGATCACGCAAAGCGAATCGGACCTCCGGCGTTTTTATGAAGAGTTCTACGTTCCCTATGTCCGCGCGCGGCACGGCGAAGACGCCTCCATCCGTGGGCTGTCTGAGTTGAAGGCCGCGCTTCGCCGGGGCTTCCTGCTCCAAGTGTGGCGGCAGGACCGGTGGATCTCCGGCCTGGTGGTGGCCCGGAGGCGCAACCGGCTCGAGTTGCTTGCGGCCGGCGCAGATTCGCCCGCCGGGCTTCGCAAGGGCGCGCTTTCGGCGCTGTACTTCTTCCTTTTTCTCTGGGCGCGCCAGGCGGGGATCGAAGCCGTCGATTTTTGTGGAAGCCGGCCCAACCTGCGGGACGGGGTCTTCCATCACAAGGCTCTCTGGGGGGCCGAGCCGGTTCTCGATCCCTGGCATCACACCAAGATCGCCTTCTACGTCAAACCTGGCGTGAAACTCCCCGAAGTTGTCGGCAGCCAGCTTGTGACCAGCGGCGGGCGGTTCTTTTCGCTCAGGGAAATTCTGGCCGATCTTCAATCCGGGTTCGATCGCCGTCCGCGCCTCCCACGCCTGGCGGCGCCGCGGTAACCCAGCGCGGCCGGAATTACGGCTAAGATAGTGGCTTCATGAGTCTGGTCGTCATCGGAGGAATGGCGGCGGGGCTGAGCGCCGCCAGCCGCGCGCGCCGCGTCGATCCCCGGCTCGAAATCCTGGTCCTGGAAAAGGGCGACATGGTGTCGGTCGGCTCCTGCGGGCTGCCGTTCTACGTGGAGGGACGCCTGGGCTCGCCCGAAGATCTCGTTGTTCTTCGCGCGGAGACGCTGCTGCGGGAACGCAACATCCAGGTCCGCACCGGGGCTACGGTCGCGGCGATCCAGCACCCCTCCCGGCACGTCCAGTTGGCCGGCGGAGAGCGCATCCCTTACGGCAAGCTGATCCTCGCCGCCGGCGCGCGCCCCAAACCCGCGGCGCTGCCCTTCGACAGCCCGCGCGTCTTCTCCCTCTACTCTGTGGCGGAGGCCCGGCGCCTTCGGGAATTCCTGGATTCGGCGCGGCCCCGCCGCGCGGCCGTCGTCGGCGCGGGCTACATCGGCCTCGAGGCGGCCGGCGCGCTGAAGGCTCGCGGCCTCGAAGTCACAATCTGGGAGCGGGAAGAACACGTCCTCGGACGCCAGGACAGCGCGCTCACCGCCGATGTGCGCGAGCACCTGCACGCTTCGGGAGTCGAGGTGAAACTGGGGTCGCAGAGCCGCGAGGCGCCCGCCCGGCCCTTCGACCTCGTCGTCTCGGCCGCCGGCCTCGCGCCGGACGCCTCCCTGGCCGCCGAAGCCGGGGCGCGGATCGGGCCCACGGGCGCCATCGCCACCGACGAACACATGGAAACCAGCCTCAACGGCGTCTACGCCGCCGGAGATTGCGCCGAGGCCCGCTGCCGCATCACCGGCCGGCCCGTCTGGATCCCGCTGGGCACCACGGCGAACCGCATGGGACGCATCGCCGGCGCTTGCGCCGCCGGCGCCCGCGAGAGTTTCCTCGGCGTGGTGGGGACCTCGGTGGTGCAGGTGCTGGGACTCAGCATCGGGCTCACCGGGCTGAGTCTGGAGGAGGCCGGAAAGCAGGGCTTCGACGCCGTCTCGGCGCGAATTCAGGCCCCGGACCGCGCCAGGTACTTCGCTGCGCAGCCCGCGACCGTGGAGCTGGTGGCGGACCGGCGCACGCGCATTCTTCTCGGCGGCTCGGTGCTGGGCGTGGACGGCGTCGCCGGCCGCATCAACGTCATCGCCGCGGCGCTGACGGCAAAGATCACGGTGGATGAGTTCGAGCAGATGGACCTGGCCTACACGCCCCCGCTGGCGCCGGTAACCGACCCCGTGCTCGTGGCGGCGCGCCGCCTGCTCAGATTGCTAGACTGAAAGGGACGGGGCCTTCGCGGCTGCGGCCCCGGAAATCAGAGGACGGGATGCCGGACGCAATCCGAGAAGTGGTGAAATCGGCCGGGGCGATCGCCAAGGGAATGAGCGTCACCCTGAAGGAGCTTCTGTCTCCCACGGTGACGGAGGATTACCCCGACACGCCTCCCAAATTCCAGGAGCGCTACCGCGGGGTCCACGCGCTCCAGCGGGACGCGGAGGGCCTGGAAAAGTGCGTGGCGTGTTTTCTCTGCGCCGCAGCCTGTCCGGCCAACTGCATTTACATCGAGGCGGCGGAGAACACGGACACGGTCCGAATCAGCGGCGGCGAGCGTTACGCCAAGGTCTACAACATCGACTACAGCCGCTGCATCTTCTGCGGCTACTGCGTCGAGGCCTGCCCGACGGATGCCATCACCCACGGGCACAAGTTCGAGGTCGCCAGCTACGATACGTCCACGCTGATCATGCGGAAGGAGCAACTGCTGGTTCCGCTCCCGGCGCAAAACTCTCAAGCCGCCGGTTGAGAGGCGCCGGCCAGGAGCGCATACGCCCGCCGGGCCACGATCAGTTCCTCGTTCGTCGCCACCGCCAGCACGGCCGCCGGCGCTCCTTCCACGGAAAGAAAACGGTCCCCCGCGCCGCTCTCATTGCGGGCGCGGTCCAGCGCGAGGCCCAGAAACTCCAGGCCCCGGCAGCACTCGGCCCGCAGCCGCGCCGAGTTCTCTCCGATCCCGCCCGTGAACGCCACCGCATCCAGCCCGCTCATGACCGCCGCGTAAGCGCCGATCGTCTTGCGGACCTGGTAGGCCAGCGTCTGCAAAGCCAGCTCCGCATCGCGGCTGCCCGCCGCCGCGGCCTGTTCGATGTCGCGGACATCGCCCCCGGGCACGCCGGACAGACCCGCCAGGCCGCCCTCGGCCGCCAGTTGCCGGCGGATCTCCTCCGCCTTCCAGCGGTTTCTCTCCATCAGATACAGGACCGCGAAGGCATCCAGTTCGCCGCAGCGCGCCGCGTTCTCCAGGCCGCTCTGGGGGGAAAAGCCCATGGTCGTATCGATGGAGCGGCCCCGCTCAATGGCGCACAGGGACGAACTGCCGCCCAGGTGGCAACTGATGGTCCGCAGCTCCTCCTGCGGCCGGCCGAGCATCTGCGCCACCCGCTCGCCGATGTAGCGGTGGGAGGCCCCGTGATATCCGTACCGCCGGACGCCGTATTCCTCCCGCCACGCGGCGGGCACTCCGTACCGGGCGGCGTATTCCGGCATCGTGGCGTGGAACTCCGTTTCAAACGCGGCCACCAGCGGAACGCCGGGCAGCATCTCGCGGAAGGCCTGGATTCCGGCCAGATAGATGGCATTATGAGCGGGCGCCGCCGGCAGAAACAGGCGCATGGCGCTTTCCACCGCGGAGTCGATCAGGAACGTGCCCCGGTACTCCGGGCCCGCCAGCACCGCTTTGAACGCCACCGCGTCCACCGCGGTGGCCTGCGCCTGAATCTGCCCGATGGCCTGCCGGTAGTCCCGGACGCGCTCCATGCGCCCGCGCGCCAGCAGACGCTCGGAAGGCATTTCGAGGATCTGATATTTCAACGAGGTTGAGCCGAGATTCGGAACCAGAAGATTCACCGGACCGTCCTGTATTCCGCCTGGATGGCTTTCAGGTTCTTCTGCGCCTGCGCCTGATACGGGCTCTTAATGGCGATGCACTCCTGGTTGAATTTGATCGCGTCCGGGATCTTGCCCAGCCGGTAATTGGCCACTCCCAGATGGAAGAGCGCCACGGCCCTCAATTCATTGTTGCCTTCAAGGTAGGGCAACGCCGCCCGGAGCGACTTGTCGGCCTCGGCGTGTTTGTTCTGCATCGCCTGCGCCGTGCCCGACATCCAGTAGCCCAGCCCCAGCAACTGGTTCCTGCGCTTCTGCCAGTCCGCCTCGTTCACTCCTTCCGGCCTGGGCCTGGCATTCACAAGCTCGACCAGCTTCCCGGCGTACTCGGAAGCCTTGTCCAGTTCCTTCCCCTGCCGGAGGTAGTAGTCCCCCAGGAAGGCCAGCATCTCTTCGCTGGCGTTTCCCGCGGCGGACGCCTTCTCGGCCAGGCCGGCCGCGGCGCCCGTTTCCCCGGCCTGGTTCAGCGCCACAAAGTAGTGCTCCCGGCTCTGGCCGACGTACTGGCTCTGCGGCGAATTCTCCTCCAACGCCTGAAACAGGGCGATTTTTTGCTTCGGATCGGCGGCCGCCAGACCCGCCGCGAACAGGGAGTACTCGGTGTAGGTGTCCAACTGCCTGGCGAAATCGACCCGCTGCTTGTGCTCCTCTTCGTCCTCGTCCTGCCCCTTGGGAGCCGCGGCGGCCTTGCGCGCCTGCCCGGAAACAAGCAGGGCCCACCGGCGCACGGCCTCCGGATCCTTCTTGGCCTCGGCCGCTTGCAGGGCGGCATGCGCCGTGTACAGGTCCGAGGGATCGGCCGCCAGCGCCTTCTCGCCGGCGGCGAGCGCCCGGTCGTGCTGGCCCGTCTTCGTGTAGGAGGCGACCATCATCGAGTAGACCCACACCGCGGCTTCATGCGATGGGTACTTGGCGATGAACTGCTCCATGAGCGCCGTCTTCTTGGCGTCGTCCTCCTCCTGCCCGATCTGCTGGAGCAATTGCCCTTCCGGGGTCTCGGTATTGATGGTTGGGATCGCGCGTTGCGCGAGCGCGCCCGCCGCCATCGTCCACACCAGCGCAAACAAGGTAAAGAAACGCATACGAGCCGTCTCCTGCCCGGCGGAAAGTATCTTACAACAACTGGACGGGGCTGCGGTACAATCAAGAGCACATCAGCCTTGTTCGAAATCCTGGAACACACCGCGGACATCGGCTTGCGCGCCCGAGGCAAGACCAAGGCGGAGCTGTTCGCCGGCGCCGCCGCCGCCCTGGTCTCGATCGCGGTCGAAACAGAGAGCATTCAGCCCCGTTCCGCTTTCCCCATCGCCGCCACCGGAGAGGACGACGAAGAGCTGCTGGTCAACTGGCTCAATGAGGTCTTGTATTATCTGGATGGGGGGCGGATTGTGATGTGCCGCTTCCAGGTGGACGAGATCGAACGAGGTTCGGTGCGGGGCCGCGGCTGGGGGGAACCCTGGGACAGTTCCCGCCACAAGGGAAAGATCGTCGTCAAGGGCGTCACCTACCACCAGCTCAGGCTTCACAAGGACCGCGGCGCATGGTGCGCTGAGGTGTTTCTCGATATTTAGTCATGGAGAACCGCTATCCTCTCGTGCAGGTGGATGAAGTGCGCTACCGCATCCCTCGGGATGAGACCAGGGGCATGCGCACGGATGTGCTGGTGTTCGCCAGCCAGGCCATCCTGGAGGCCATCCGGCACGACCTCTCCCTGGAGCAGGCCATGAACGTGGCCGCGCTGCCCGGCATTGTGGGACCGAGCCTGGCGATGCCCGACATCCACCAGGGATACGGCTTCCCGATCGGGGGGGTGGCGGCCACAGGCTGGGAGGAGGGCGTGGTGTCCCCCGGCGGAGTCGGCTTCGACATCAACTGCGGAGTGCGGCTGGCCCGCACCTCCCTGACGGCGGAGGAGGTCCGGCCGCGGCTCCGGGCCCTGGTGGACCAGTTGTTCCGCGATGTTCCCTGCGGCGCCGGCGGGGAGGGGAGAATACGGATCCAGGAAAAGCAACTCAACGAGGCGCTGGAGAAGGGCGCCCGGTGGGCCGTGGAGAACGGCTACGGCGAGGAGAGCGACGCCGAGTTCTGCGAAGAGGGCGGCCGGCTGGACGGAGCGGACCCCGGCCAGGTCTCGGCGCGGGCCAAAGAGCGCGGGCTCCCGCAGCTTGGCACGCTCGGCAGCGGCAACCACTTTCTGGAGGTCCAGTACGTCGAAAGCCTGCACGACCACGGCGCCGCCCGGGCCATGGGACTGGAGACGGGGCAAGTGGTGCTGTCGATCCACTGCGGCTCACGCGGGCTCGGTCATCAGGTGTGTACGGACTATCTCGCTCAAATGGGGGCCGCCATGAGGCGCTACGGCATCTCCCTGCCGGACCGGCAGCTTGCCTGCGTGCCCATCCAATCCGAGGAGGGCCAGGCTTATCTGGGCGCCATGCGAGCCGCCGCCAACTTCGCGTGGGCCAACCGGCAGGCCATCCTCCATTTCGTGCGCGGCGCGGTTCGCAAAGTGTTCGGCGAAAGCGTCCGCGTGGACCTGGTCTACGATGTCTGCCACAACATCGCCAAGAGAGAACGGCACAAGTGGGGAGAGCGCAAGTGGGACGTGCTGGTTCACCGCAAGGGCGCGACGCGGGCCTTTCCGGCCGGCCACCGGCAGATCCCGGCCGCCTATAAGAACATCGGGCAGCCGGTGCTGGCCCCGGGCAGCATGGGAACCGCTTCGTGGATCCTGGCCGGCGAGGAGGGCGCCCTGCGGGAGAGCTTCGGCAGCGTGTGCCACGGCGCGGGGAGACTGCTGAGCCGGACCGCCGCGCGCAAGGGACGCGACGTCCGCGGCGTCCTGAAGAGCCTCGAGGACGCCGGCGTCTATGCGCGCAGCGAGACCCGCGACGGAATCCTGGAGGAAATCCCGGAGGCCTACAAGAACGTGGACGAGGTCATCGAGGTGGTCCACAAAGCAGGCCTGGCCCGGAAGGTCGCGCGCCTGAGGCCGATGGGCGTGATCAAGGGGTAGGAGCGGCCCGGCCGCGCCCTCTGTCCTCGGACACAACCGCGGCGGCCAAGACGAAGATCCAGAGCGCCAGCCCCAGCCGCTGCATGGGATAGTCCACGAGGGCGTGCAGATAGACCGAGAGCAGCCCGGCGCCCCAGACGGAGCGAATCGCCGGCCCCGCGGTAAGCCCGGCCAAGACGGCCATCGCCAGCAGGAAGGGCGCGCCGCCCTCCGCCAGCCATTCCGCCCAGTCGTTGTGGGCGTGGTTTACGACCAGGCCGATATCGAACAGCGCATAGGCCGGATACGCCTCCTGATACACGCCCAGGCCGAAGCCTGCCAGCGGACGCTCCCTGGCCATTTCGAGGGATGACAGCAGCATCTCCCTGCGATGCACGAACGGATCCGGATGCCGCAGCCGTTCGAGGACCGTCTCCCATCCGGTCACGGTGGAGAAGACCAGCGCGGCCGCCAGCAACGTCCCCGAAACCCGCAGCAGCCTCGGCCGGCCGCAGATCCCGCGAGCCGCGGCCAGGGCCGGGACCAGGACCAGCTCCGCGGTCGCCAGGACCGACCCCGCGCGGGAGGCCGACGCGATCACCGAGGCGTACAGAACGCCGGCCAGGAGCGAGAAGGGGATGGCGTCCTGGTCCCGCCGCAACGCTTCGAAGATCGCCAGCGGGAGAAGCAGCTCCACAAAGGCCGCGTAGTTGTTCCGGTAGACGAACGGGCCCAGCGCGTCCGGGTATCCTGACTCGAAGATCCAGAACACTTTGCCCCCGGAGGTGAAGTATTGCGTGATGCCCGTCACGCAGACCGCGAATCCGAACACGAGCAGCGCCCGCAAAAAGAAACGGCGGACCACCGGCTCCGCCAGAACTTGCAGGGCCAGGAACACGGCCGCAAGCAGCGCGAACCAGAAGACCACCGCCTCCCAGGTCTCGTAGCGGTAGACCGTCGTCCCAAGCGCCAGTTGGAGCAGCCCCCAGAGCGGAGCAAAGGCCAGGGGCGCCAGCAGGAGGGAGAAACGGATTTCCGAAGGGCGCCGCAGCCGGAGCACGATCCAGACGGCGGCCGCCAGGAAGATCCCGCACTGGAGCAGGCTTGCCGCCCAGCGCTGCCGGACCCAGATGCTCAGCACCCCATAGAAAAGCAAAAGCGCCAGGGCGATGGCCCAGCGGCGGCTGCCGCCTGCGACCGCCCCGGCGCTGGAACTGTCAGTCACCTTCTTCGAGGCGGGAATTCGGGTTCACCAGAGCCCAGCAGATGGCGCCGATCGCGCAGAGCACCGCCGGAGTGAGGAAGGACGCCGTCCAGCCGGCGGAGTGCGCGATCCGCGGCGTCAGGATGGCCGTCAGCGCGCCCCCGATCTGGCCGCCCATGTTCATCCAGCCGGATACGGTGCCGGCCGAACGCCCGGCGATGTCGGCCGTAACCGCCCAGTAGGAACTCTGGGAGAGGTACTGCATGCCGACCCCGAGCGCCAGCGCCACGCTGGCGAGCTGGGCGCTCTCCACCTGCGTCCCCAAAGCGATGCAGATGGCCGCGCCGCCCATGCCCACGACGCCGATGCCGCAGCGTCCCGCCCATTTGCCGAACCGCTTCACCAGAGCGTCCGCGATGATCCCGCCGAGAGGCGAGCAGATCGCCATCGCCAGGAACGGCAGCATGGCGTAGACGGCGCTCTGCTTCAGGTCCAGGCCGCGCACATCGTTCAAATAGCGGAAAAACCAGGTGAAGAAGATCCACGCCGTGTAACCGTAAGCGAAGTAGCTGATGGTGATCAGCCAGATGTTCCGGTTGGCGAGAATCTTGCCCCAGGGCGCCGCATGGCCCACGGCGCCGGCGGTTCTCACCGTAAGGCCGGCCTCGATGTGAGCCAGTTCCTTGGGCTTGACCCAGG
>Ga0101944_10001227_pt1 | contig 56778 bp, 19 predicted proteins | sample DewCreD2012metaG_FD_75245 | JGI IMG/M metagenome (GOLD analysis project Ga0101944, IMG submission 75245) | Hot spring sediment bacterial and archeal communities from British Columbia, Canada, to study Microbial Dark Matter (Phase II) - Dewar... ...
AAGACTGAACCCGGCGCCGTGAGGTGGACGCCTCCGGCACGCCGGCTCGGTCAGAGGGCTCAAAGCATAAGCGTTCAAACGCTGGCAGGCCAGTATGGGTTGCGCAGACGAAATACCCCTGCGGCGGCGATGGGGCGCATGATCTTTTGATTGCTTTCCCCGGCGGGGATTTCTAAAAATGGCGGCGGTTTCGGAAATTCTTCGTCAGCCGGGAAACAAAAAATCATAAGGAAATTTATGGGCGGCTTTTTTGGCGTGGCGGCAAAGCGGGATTGTGTGCGGGACTTGTTCATCGGGGTGGATTACCACTCGCACCTGGGCACCCAGCGCGGCGGCATGGCGATGCGCCAGGCGCACGGCTTTGTCCGGCGCATTCATGACATCACCAACGCCCAGTTCCGCTCCAAGTTTGATCCCGACTTGAAGGCCATGGAAGGGGCCCGGCTGGGCATCGGCGTCATCAGTGATTACGAGGACCAGCCGCTGCTGGTGGGCTCGGCGCTGGGGCCGTTTGCCATCGTCACCGTCGGGGTGGTGCAAAACGCCGCCGACCTGGCCCGGGAGGCCTGCCGCCGCCAGCGGGCGCATTTCAGCGAAATGGGCGCGGGCGAGATTAACCCGACCGAGGTCGTGGCCATGCTCATCGCCCAGCAAAACAGCTTCGCCGACGGACTGCGCCACGCCCAGGAACAAATCGAAGGCTCCTGCTCGATCCTGCTGCTGACGGAGCAAGGCATTTACGCGGCGCGCGACCGGGTGGGCCGGACGCCGGTGATCCTGGGGCGCCAAGAAGGGGCGTGGGCGGTCACCATGGAAACTTCCGCGTTCCCCAACCTGGGTTACGAAACCGACCGTTCGTTGGGGCCGGGGGAAATCGTTTATCTCACCGCGGACGGGGCGGAGACGCTCCGTCCGGCGCTGCCCCGCCGGCAAATTTGCGCGTTTCTTTGGGTTTATTACGGCTATCCCTCCTCCGACTACGAGGGGATCAACGTGGAGGCGGCGCGCAACCGCTGCGGCGCGGCCCTGGCCAGGCGGGACCAGGTGCGGGTGGACGCGGTGGCGGGCATTCCCGATTCCGGCACCTCCCACGCCATCGGCTACGCCAATGAAGCCCGCCTGCCGTTTACGCGGCCTTTCGTCAAGTACACCCCCACCTGGCCGCGCAGTTTCATGCCGCAGGACCAGAAAATCCGCGCCGAAGTGGCCCGCATGAAACTCCTCCCCGTCCGCCCGCTGATCGAAAACCAGCGGCTGCTGTTCTGCGAGGACTCGATTGTGCGCGGCACGCAGCTCACGGATATCATTCAGCGGCTTTACGACTACGGCGCGAAAGAAATCCACATGCGCCCCGCCTGCCCGCCCCTCATTTACGGTTGCAAGTTCCTCAACTTTTCCCGCTCGCGCACGGTGCTGGAACTGGCCGGACGCGCGGCCATCAAACAACTCGAGGGCGAGCGCGTCCAGGACCTCGGCCCCTACGCCAATCCCGACTCGGACCAATACCAGGCGATGGTCGAGTGCATCCGCTGCCGGCTGAAGCTCACGAGCCTGAAATACCAGCGTCTGGAGGATTTGGTGGCGGCCATCGGCCTGCCCAAGGAAAAACTTTGCACCTATTGCTGGGACGGAGCGGAGTAAGGGCGACGGCGGCGGCGGCCTCGCGGCCGGTGTCTTCTTCCGGCCAAGTCCGCTTGCCGGCGCGCGCCCGGAGTTCTGTTGGAGTCAAGGCTCCAAACTCCCACGGTTGGATGATTCAGCATACCAGGCAAGGCGATTTTCGGATAGTGATCGCGGAATAATTGGGGGCGAAAGATTTTTTATCGCCAGGCCCGGGCGTTTGTGTCAGCCTCGGCCGGTTCTGCGAATGAGTGCCGCCCCAACATCGTTGCCGAGTGGCTGCCAGGTTTATCGCCCGGGGCGCTGTTTTCATGCCCGTGCCGACGAGGCGCCCGTGTTTCCCACCTAAAGCCGCCAGCCTTCAGCCTTTAGCCTTTCCCCATGCAAACCACCGCTCAATCCCTCGGCGCCCTGTTGAGACCCCCGCGCCAAGGAGGACATCACCCATCTGCCGCCGGAACAGTTGGCGGCGAGCATCCTGGAAAAAGAAAAGCGGATTTGGGAGATTATGGGGAACATCCAAAAGCTGCTGGCCACGAAGCGATGAAGCCCGCCACCTCAAAATCCGAAAACCTGATTCCGTTGCACGGTGGTTATCGGAAGCTCAAGAGCTTTCAAGTGGCGCAATTGGCCTACGATGTGACCGTGCGGTTCTGTGACCGCTACGTTGAGAAGCGCAGCCGCACTCATGACCAAATGGTGCAGGCGGCGCGCTCGGGTGTGCAAAACATCGCGGAAGGCAGCCAGGCGAGCGGCACCTCCAAAAAAACCGAGCTCAAGCTCACGAATGTGGCCCGGGCAAGCCTGGAGGAACTGCGGCTGGACTACGAGGATTTCCTGCGGCAGCACGGGCTGGCGCTCTGGCGGCGCGATGATCCGCGCCGTGCAGACCTGATCGCGCGGCGTCCAGCTACCGCCGAGGACGTGGCCGCGTGGGCAAGGGATGTGCATGATGGACAACATGGACCGCGTGGACCGAGTGAACGCGGGGCTGGTCCAACGTCCATCCAGTCCCCTAAGTCCACAGTGTCCACCTATCCAGAAATTGCTGCGAACGGCGCGCTGGCGCTCATCGCGGTGGCGTGCAGCCTCCTGGACCGGCAGTTGAACGCTCAAGCAAAGGCCTTTGAAAACGAGGGCGGTTTCACCGAGCGCCTCTACCGCTTCCGACAACAAAAAACCGCCGCACACCGTAAACCCCAGTCCATGTCGTCCATTCCGTCCATGAAAAAACCTTGGCCAGCAGTTAGGTTGGGCAATCTTGTCCAAGAGGAACGCGAACCAGTCGCAGCCTTCGATGGGAATGGTTTGCCTGTTCTTGGAGTCACTAATGCTGAAGGGGTTACGCAAACTGGTGTCGAGGCCAGCGACGACAAATCAAAATACCTCCGGCTCCGCCCAGGACGTTTCGTTTACAATCCCTATCGCATCAACGTCGGCTCAATTGGGCTTTCATCACCGACGCAAAATGGGATTTGTAGCCCGGCCTATGTCGTATTCGCACCCAAGGAAAATACTGATGCCCTCTTCCTTCTTTTTTTTCTCAAGAGCGCTCGCGGCAATCAACTCATTAATTTCCATGGTAATCGGGGCACTGTGCGCAGCGCGCTACGCTTTGACGATTTGTGTCAAATCGAAATCCCCCTCCCCCCCTTGTCCGAGCAGCGGCGGGTGGTGGCCCGCATTGAAGAACTCGCCGCCCAAATCCACGAAGCACGCACCCTGCGCCAGCAGGCCATCGAAGTAGCCGAGGCGCTGTGCCGCTCCATCGTCGTCAGCGACAATGAAGCCACACCTACCCCAATGCGCGATTTGGTAGCCCTCAAGCCGCCGGACGTGTCAGTCCTCCCCTCCGAAACCTACCAGTTCGCCGGCGTTTACTGCTTTGGGCGTGGAGTCTTCCGTAGCCAAGCTAAGCGCGGAATGGATTTCGCCTACCCGCGCCTTACCCGGCTTCGAACCAACAATTTCGTTTACCCAAAGCTCATGGCGTGGGAAGGCGCTTTTGGGGTTGTTCCTCCAGAATGCGACGGCTGCGTCGTATCCACGGAATTTCCGGTCTTCGAGATCAACGAGGACAAAGTCCTTCCCGAGGTCCTCGACACCTACTTCCGCACGCCAGCCGTTTGGCCCGAAGTCGCGAGCGAAAGCACTGGCACAAACGTCCGTCGCCGCCGGCTGAACCCCGAAGGTTTTTTAGCCTACAAAATGCCTCTGCCATCGCGCAAAACGCAAAGGCTCCTGCGAGAGGTGCGATCACAGGTAATCGCCCTGAAGCGCCTGCAAGCCGAAACCGCCGCCGAGTTGGACGCACTGTTGCCGTCTATTCTCGACCGAGCTTTTCGAGGTGAATTATGAAAAGAAACACAAAATCGAGCCCTGCCTTGCAAACGCCGCGAGCAAGCGCGGCCGATGGTGACGCGCCACGCTGCGCATTGTGCGGCAAAAACAAAAAGCTGACGCGCACGGAATGTTGCGGCCAATGGATCTGCAACGACGAGGACAAATACGTCCTGTTTTCCTATGCGCGGAACAGTTGCCATCGCAATCACCGCCGTTACACGCTTTGCGGCTATCATCACGCCAATCGGCATGAAGGCAACTGGCAGGATTGCCCGAAATGCCGGGCTGATTTCCCCACCGAAATTTACGTCTGGTATGGCACCAACGAATACAATTTCACGAAGCTGCCCAATCCACCGGCCTATGAACCGACTCATTGCGACAGATGCGGGGTGGTCATTAAGTTGAGCGAAGGCGGCTACTCCCAAGGGCCGAAAGGATTTTTGTGCTGGGAATGCACGGGCAAGACTTTTGGCCGTCGGCGTTGAAACGGCGGCAGGCCGAAACCGCCGCCGAGTCGGGCGCTCAGCGGCCGGCCGACGCGGTCGCGCCCCCAAAGGAGAACTGTGATGAACTTCCGTTACCGAACACATCAATTACTGGAAATCGTCCAAGCCGATAAGATGGTGCGCGAGGGGCAGTCTTTGGAGTTTATGAATTACAAAGACCAAGGGAAGCATCTTGAACTTGATTTGGATCTCCGTGCCGGCGCATTGGTGAACCTTCGCTTCGTCATTATTGCTGGTCGCTTCAACGAGCCGGAAACATATCGAGCGGCACTGCTTCTGGACGGCCAGCGCATTCGCGGGGTTGATTATTCCGCAATTGAAACAAAGCAGTTTTACCGCGTGGTGGCGCCGAAGGGGTGGCATCAGAACGTCATTGACCCAAACCTGCCCACGCGGGAAATTAACCGGCACGTGCCGCTGCCCGATTTTAACGCGACTGACCTGAATGATTTTCTCGTCAAGGTCGCGCAAATGTGGCATATTGAATTGCCAATAGAGAGGGTGCTGTTGTGAACTTGACTGAAATCCAATCATTGACGCCGGACGCCTGCCTTGAGGCGGTGGTGGGATTTTTGCGTGAGCAGGTCACCGCGGAAAAGACCCGCCGGGGCGTGGTGTTGGCGCTGCCCCTGATGTATCCGGACGGCTGGCAAGTCCAAGTGCATTTGGAACCGGTTGCCCGTTCGATTGCCTTGATTACCGATCGTGGCCGAACCCTCGCCAATCTCCACGAGAACGGTTTGAATCTGGAGGCCAGGCAGACTTTGACGTTGTTGGAAGAAAGAAAAAAAACGTTTGAGCTTCAGCAAGTCGGCTTCGAGCTCCAAAAGGAAATTTCTTTGCCGCTCCAGGGAATTGATGTCCAATTGTTTGCGGAATCGCTGGTGAGCATCGCGCACCTCATATACCAGTATGAGCCGGCGGTCGTGGAGGACAGCGCGGCGGATCGAACCCTGATGCAAATTTTCCGGGAACGCAAATTGGCCCCGAGCCTCAATGCGGCTATTGACGGGGAGATCGAGAAGGGCATTCGCGTAAACTATTATCTGCCCGCTCCCCATCCCTTGGCCTGTAAAGTGGTCAAACGCCGAGGCCCAATGCTCGGTTACATGGAGCAGTGGGGATGGCGGTGGACGGATGTAAAGCGCCGAAGCCCCCTCCTGCTTCGCGGCATGGTTTACGATCCAGACAAACAGGAATGGGATGAAACCACACTCACCATTGGGAAAGCGGTCTGCGATCTCTTCTGCCCTTATTACGAAACGCAGACCATTCATGACGCGATTGATCGGGCTTTGAAAAATTAGCATCATTATTGGGGTTGGGCGTAATTTATCCTTCATCCTTTAGCCCTTGTTAATAAGGGCCTGTCCCCAAAGTGGGTGTTTGACAAACGACGTTCGCGGGGCGCGCCTGCTTTTGCGCCTGGTCCGCCCCAACGCCTCGCCCCCGCAGCGCAAGTCCAAGCCCGCCGGCAAGCGGCCCCGATGTCCGGCCGGTTTTTACAGTCCCAAATTTCGCCGGCGCTGCCTGAGCGAGGCCATCGAGTCGGAGCGCGAATCCGGCGACTCCGGCAAATGGAAGAACGCCGCGTGGATGACCTTGCCGTCGTGGACCAGCGCCGAGCCGGTCAGGCCCGGGCGGCGATACCGGTAATCCGTGCCGCAGCCCACCGACGGAAAGGCCTGCTCCTCGGCCGCGGCCGCGCGCGCCAGGAATTCCCGCGCCCGGGCGCGGCAGCCTTCGGCGTCGGGCGGCCCGCCGCGCGACGGTTCCACCAGCGCCTCCAGCGCGTAGCTCTTGAGCAGCTTGGCGTGCAGCCTGGCATAGGCCTCCGGCTGGGTCAGCAGGTCGAACCCGGCCACCTCCTGGTCCACGATGACCAGCAGCCCCGTCTGCCCCGCCACCGGCGGGCAGGCCTGCAAACAGCGATCCAATTCCTGCGCCAGCGCCTCGAAGGCCTGGTGCATGGCCCCGGTGGGCGAATGGCTCCCCGCCTTTTCATGCAGCGCCTGGATCTCGTTCCAGACCTCGCCCTGGTCGGAACAAAATCGAAGCGAACAGGCCAGCGATTCCGTCACCGACCGGTTTTTGCTGGAGCGCGCCTTTTTGGACATGACGACATCCGCGGGGGAAAAGTTGGCCGAGGCATAGGACCAGCGCCCCTGCTCGACGCAGCTCACCGGCACCACGGTCTCGGATTTTTCCTTCAGGAGGATCGAGGTGTTCAAGACCCGGTTCTGCTTCGCTCCCACCAGTTCCTCGCCGTCGAGCAGCAGCACCGGCTTGTCCGCCAGGTTGATCACCTTGAGATTCGGCACCGATCCCCCCTGGGAGACCTCCGTCACCGTCAGCCAGCCGGCCCCCATCGCCTCGCTCATGGTCACATACCCGTTGGCCGCGGGCGGCCGCGCCGCCAGCGGCAGCACGGTGATATGCCGGTACACCTGCGGCTCCAGGACCGCCAAATTCTCCATCAGACTCTTCATGGTTGCGTTCATGTTCGTATCGCCTTTCCCTTGTTTCTGCGTTCCACACGCCGCGCTCGCGGCGTCCTTCATCCCGGTTCTTCGCCAAAACGGCGCGCGTTCTTACAAGGAATTTTCCCGGCCGCCGCCGCGCGCGCCCGCCCACATTTGCGTCTTGCCCGGGTTTGCCGCAGGGGCCATGCTGCGGCGGTGATGGAGCCCGACCTCCAAAAGCTGCAAGCCGGAGACCAGGCCGAATGGGATTCGGCCTACGCCTTGCTTTGGCCCGTCGCCTTCGCCTCGGCCCGTCGGCGGATGGAAAGTTCCCATCCCCAATACATCGAGGATGTCGCCATCGCGGCCATCGCGGACGCCGCGGGGCAAATCCCCAAGATGTCCAGCTTCGAGCACCTCCGGGCGCTGGTCGGGATCATCGCCAAGCGCAAGGCCATTGATTTCCTCAAACAGCAAAACACTTTGCGCCGGGGCGGCGGCCAGGTGGACGACCCGGAGCGCCTTGAGGAGGTCCCCGACACGTTGCCGAACCCCTTGGAACGAGTGGCGGCGGACGACCTGGCCCGCATGGTGGTGTCCCTGATGGAATTCCTGACCGAGCGCGAGCGCGTTTTGCTCCACGGCTTTTACGGGGAGGGCCTGACCCAGGCCGAATTGGCCCGGCGCGAAGGCATTCCGATCGGCTCCATCGGCGCCACCCTGGCGCGGGCCATCGGAAAAATCCGGCTTAGATTCGGAAGTTGGTGTGTGTTTTAGGTAAGAAAGCGGCGCAATATGGGGATACCTATAGATGATGAGAATCGTCTCCGCGAGATGGCGCGGCGGCTGAATCTGGCTTCCCCACCGGAGCGAGCCAGGCTGCGCGCCACAATGAGCAAGGACGCGCATTTGCAACACGATCTGGATAAGTACCTGCGGGAGGCCGCGGTGGCGAACGAGGTGGCCCCCCTGCTGGAGGACCTGATGCGGACGCCGGCGAACATTCCCCCGCCGCCGCTGGACCGCCTCCGCGCGGCGGTCAAGGAGGCGTTGTCGCCCAAAGAAACCACTCCGGCCAAAACCCGCCACCCGGTGCTGCAACGGTTTCGCGACTGGCTGACCGGCGCCAGCCGTCCGCTGTCGCCCGCCGAAGCCGACGCGCTGCTCGATCAGCTTGTGAGCCTGATTTCCAGCGCCTCCCTCGAAGAAAGACCCATCGCGATGCGCCTTGGATCGCGCGTGTTAGGCGAAGAAGAAGCTCGCTATAACCTTGCGTCGTCATCGCCCATGTTGGCCGAGGCGCGCGACCTGCTCACCGACACGCTGTTGCGAGTGTTTGAGGAGGAGCGGCGCGCGCAGGAAATGCAGCGGCTCATCCGAGACCTCAGCGCGCAGTTGGCCGACCTCGAGCGCCGCCGTGAACAACTGCTGGTGGAAACCCGCCGCCTGCGCGAGCGGATCGAGATGGCGCAAGACCGGCTGCTCAAACCAGGGCTTTAGCATTGGGCCGCCCAACGCGTTGCTGATGAGTGCTTGGGATAAACAACACACGCCCCCTCACCCTGCCCTCTCCCCCCAAGGGGGGAGAGGGAAAACGCCGCCCACGGTGACCAATGGTGCATTGCATCGCGGAGACGATGCAGTCATCAGAGTATCCGCCCCCTTCCGCGCCTCGCCCAACTTTTCTTATGCAAGGTAAATTAGCTTTCGCGCTGGCGCTCGCCGGCCAGACGGTTTTCGCCGCGGACTTTTATGTCTCGCCAGCCGGCAACGACACGCAGCCGGGCGCCAAAGAAAAACCGATGGCCACTTTGGAGCGCGCCCGCGACGCGGCGCGCGCGGCGGGCGCCGGACCGCATCGGCTGGTGGTGCTGCCGGGAGATTATTTCCTGAGCCAAACCTTCGTGCTGGACGCCCGCGACAACGGGCTGACCATCGAGGCAGTGGAGACCAACCAGGCCACGCTTTACGGCGGCAAGCTGGTGACCGGCTGGCGGCGGGAGGGCGACAAGTTCTGGTGCGCGGACCTGCCCGGGGTCAAAGAGGGCCGGTGGGATTTCCGGGCGTTGGTGGTCAATGGCCGGCTGGCGGAACGCTCGCGGCTGCCGGAAACGGGGACTTTTCTGCACCAGAGCAAATTCGATGTGCCGTGGCTCTCGTCGGTGGGCGGCGGCTGGGGCCGGCCCCCGACCACCGGGGAACTCACCACCCTGGTTTATGAGGCCAAGGATATTCCGGCCACGTTCGAGCCGCGCAACGCCGAGGTGCGGGTTTATCACATGTGGGACGAGTCGCTGGTGGGGGTGGCGCGCCAGGAGCCGGAGCGCCGGGCCTTGATCCTCGCGCCGCCGGCCAAGTCGCCGCCGGGCGCGTTCGGCGTGAAGAAGTATGTGATTTTCAATTTGCGCGAGGGCCTGACCCGCCCGGGCCAGTGGCACCTGGACCGGGCCGCCGGGCGGGTGGTCTATTGGCCGCTGCCGGGGGAGGAGATGGCCAAGGCCAAGGTGATTGCGCCGGTGCTGGAGCGAATCATCGGCGTCATGGGCACGAGCAAGGCGCCAGTGGAAAAAATCACGCTGCGCGGTCTCTCGCTCCAGGCCGCCACCACGCCGCTCAAACCGGGCGGCTTTTCGGCGGGAGCGTTTGACGGCGCGCTGGCGCTGGAGCAGGCGCGGGAATGCGTGCTGGAGCGGCTGGAGATCGCCAATGTCGCGGGCCAGGGCCTGTTGGCTCGCGAGCTGACCAACAGCGAGATTCGCGATTGCCATATCCATCATGTCGGGGCGTGCGGCATCCGGGCCGGCGGCGGCGCGACGCGCCTCGCGCGGAACCACATTCACCATGTCGGCGTCGAGCATCCCAGCGCCGTGGCCATCTCCGCCAGCCACAGCCTCAAGCCCGGTGACGAAAAGGGCTTTCACCTGTACCGCAACGAAATCCACGACACCCCTTACAGCGGCGTGATCTGCGGCGGCGGCGGCCATTTGATCGAGGAAAACCTCATCAGCCGCGTCATGCGCGAGATGCAGGACGGCGGCGCCATCTACGGCGGCATCAAAAAGAGCGTGCTGCGCGGCAACGTCGTGCGCGACGTCGTCAAGATGGGCGAGGGCTACGGGGTTTCGGCCTATTACCTGGACGAGGGCGCGGAGGATTGCGTGGTCGAACGCAACGTGGCCATCGGCGTCGAGCGCCCCACGCACAACCACATCGCGCGCAACCTGATCATCAGGGACAACGTCTTTGTCGCGGAGACGAACATGGTGCTGTCGTTTCAGCGCTCGGGCGGCTGCGTGTTTTCGGGCAACACGCTGTTCGCGCCCGGCAAAATCACCGTCAGCCCGCCCAACGCCATCAAGGTTTGGACCAACAATGTGTTGTTCCGCGGCGGCCTGGGCGCGGGAGGCGCGCCGCAGGCGTTCACCATTGACGAGGCGATGCCGGCGGCGGCGGCCCCGGCCCGCCGAACCTCGCCCTTCACCGCGGCGCGCGTGGCGGCCCCGCCGGTCCTGGACGGCGAACTTGGCTGGGACGAATGGCCTGGCCCGATGATCGGGGTGGACCGCGAGCCGTCGCGCTGGAACGCCAGCGGCGCGCCGGTGTTCGCCCGGCTGGCCTGCGACGACCAATGCCTTTACGTGGCCGTGAACGTGGTGCTGTTCGACATCGGCAAGCTGCGCCAAGGCGCGCGGTGGGGCCAGGACGACGGCGCGGAAGTCTGCGTGGCCGGCGCGGCGGGCACGTATGTCCTGCGCGGCTTTGCCGATGGGACGATCAAAAGCGTCCCGGACGCGGGGGTGCCGGCCGCCGAGGCCGAGCGGTTGGGCCGGGCCGTCCGATTTGCCGCCAAGCCCTACGGCCAGACGCGGGGCGGCTGGCGCGGCGAATGGGCGATTCCTTTCGCGGCGCTGGGCCTGAAACCGGCGTCGGGCCTGAAAATCCCCTTTAACCTGGGCGTTTACCGCGCCGAGGATGAGGCCCATCGCTGCCTTGAAGGAACCTTGGGGGAAAACTGGCGGCTCGAACAGGCGGCGGTGTTGCAGCTCAAGCCGTAGCGAAAAAGGTGGAAGTTGCTCGTCTGTGCTCGTTGCGACGACGATCACCGCCGCGGTCCTACGCACGAATTTCGGCCTGCGGGTGTTTTAATGCTGACCACCCAAGACTTTATACCGGGAAAGATTGTTGCTTGAATGCGGGCTGGTTCGATGGCAGCTTGAGCCTATGAAGATCATAATCGAGAAGCATCCAGACGGTTATGTTGCTTACCCAGCGGGAATTCAGGGGATCGTGGTGGGGCAAGGTCAAACTTTCGAGGAGGCTCTACGGGACGTGCAGAGCGCTCTGCGCTTTCATTTGGAGACCTTTGGGCCGGATTCATTAAAGTCGGAGGATCCCGCTCTGGACGCTTTCGTTGCTGAGGCCGTCATTTGATCTGCCGCCATGCCAAAGTTCCCCGTTGATGCGAGGGTTGGGAATTTTAACGCAAAGCCGCAGAGCCGCGGAGCCGCAAAGATGAAGTCTGAAGTTGGGGGGAAGGGATTTTTTTTGATCCTTGCTCATTGAAAATTCGAACCAGCTCAAGCCGCCATCCAAAAATCCTGGCCTTCGCGGTAGCCGCGCGCCTCGAGGTGCTGGCGGATCAATTCGCGGGCGCCGCGTTTGGCCACGTAGCCCAGCACCACCGCCTGGTGCGGAGGGGGAATTTCCGCCGGGCCGGCCACCGGGCGGCCTTGGGGGCGCCGGCCCCATTTTTCGGGATCTATGTCCAGGTAACCGTTGATTTCGACGCCGTGCCGCGCCAGACATTCGGCCCGCTTGCGCGTGGGCCGGCCAGCGCCCCAAACCAGCACCTGGCGGCCCCGCCGGCCGGCGTGGATTTCACGCGCCAGGTAGCCGGCTTTGATTTCGTAGAAGGCCTCGGTGTCGTAGCGCGGGTCGGTGCGCGACAGGCGGCGGGGCGGATCGTTCCAGATAAGAACCCGGCGCGGCACTTTGCCCATCTCGACGCCGGCCGCCATCCAGCGCAGCCAAAGCTCGTAGTCCTCCGGGAATGGGCCGGCCCGGTAGCCGTCGTGGCGGTCCACCAGGTTGCGCCGGAACATGACCGATGGATGCGCCAATGGTGATTCGACGAAGCGGTTGAGGCGGATTTCCTCGGGTTTCACCAGGCTGTTCACCCACTCGACATGCAGCGCGTAGCCCTCGCTGGCCGCGGGATCCCCGCCAAAGTCCACCAAGCCGCCCGCCACGCCCAGGGCCTTGTTCCATTCCAGGTAGTCCACCTGCAACTCGAGGCGGTCGGGATACGAAATGTCATCGGCGTCCATCCGCGCGATGTAAGCGCCGCGGGCCTCGAGCAGGCCCGCTTCCAGCGCCGGCACCAGCCCCGCGCGCGGCCGCCGGATGACCCGCAGGCGCGGATCGTTCAACGCCAGCCGCTGCGCCAATTCCGCGCTGCCGTCGGTCGAGCCGTCGTCCACCACCAGCAGCTCCCACGCGGACATCGTCTGCCGCTGAATGCTCCGAATCGCCGCCGCCAGCGTGTCCGCCGCGTTGAAAACGGGCATCACCACCGAGACAAGAACGGGAGTTTGATACTTGGGGCTCATGCGGAACCGGCTTTCCCCCCGCGCCTAACCGCCCGCGTCCGGCAGCCCCAGGATCACGCTCCAAGCCCGCACAAATTCCGCCTGCCGCTCCCGGCTCATCTTGTCGAGCTTCCGCCGCCGCAGCGCCGTCCAGAAAGTCTCCAGCGCGTCCGGCGCCGCGGCCGCCCGCGTTTCCGCCGCCGTGCCGGGGTCCAACCCTTGCTGCAGCGCCGTCAGCCGCAACAACTGCACCATCGCCGCGCTCGGCTCCGCCCGGCCGCGGGCAATCTGGTTCACGTGGGCCGGGGTGATGAAAAGCTGCCGGGCGGTTTCGGACTGGCTCCAGCGCAGCCGTTTCATGAGGCCGACAAACTCGGCCGCCTTGGGGGACAGGGCAGGCATATAAATAATTTAATTTTTTTGTTGACAGTAATTCATTTATAAATACCGTTTGCCTGTAAATTATTTAATTTACCGTTGGTTGACAACAAAAAAACAGCGGCCAACGAAACCGAGCAAGAAAGGGAAAGGCAGCATGAAAACCAAAAATAAACCGGCCCAAACCGCGCGCCGCGCCGCGGCCGGCGTCCTGGAAAGCCGCGCGGACCTGGAAAACCACCTGGCGAACATCGCCCGGCTCAAGCTCTACGAGGCCCGCTTGGCGGCGGACCTGGACGCGGAGACACAGGCGGCCCGGCTGCGATTTGGCCCGGCGCTGGCGGCGGTGCGGCGGGAGCTGGAGGAAAAGACGCTGGCCGCGCGGGCCTGGGCGGAGGCGCACCGCGCCGAGTTTGGCGGGCGCAAGACGCTGGAATTGCGCGCGGGGGTGCTGGGATGGCACAGCGGGCAGCCCGGCCTGAAACCGCTGGCGGGCTGGACGTGGGAGGGGGTGCTGGAGCGGCTCAAGGCCCTGCCGCGGCTGCGGGGCTATGTGCGGACCAAGGAGGAGGTGAACAAACTGCGCCTGCTGGCCGACCGCCAGGCGCTCGGCCCCGAAGCCCTCGCGGAGGCCGGGGTGCGGGTGACGCAGGAGGAAAGCTTCTTTGTGGAGCCGCGGCTCGAGGTGACCGAGGTGGCGGCGCGCCCGGAACGGGCCGCCGCCTGAGCGCGCGACGCTGGCCAGCCGCCCGAACCCGACCGGCATGAAACCCGCTTCCGCGCCCATCCCGCCGCCGAACCTGGTGTGCCACGACGTGCGTCCCTTGTGGACGCTCGGCGGCGCGGCGGCGTGGCTGCGGCGCAACGTCGAGGATTTGCTGCCGATGATCGAGGACGGGCGGCTGGAGTGGGCGTGGGACATCGCCACCTCCGGCCGCTCGCGGCGGGAGGTGCGCGTCTGGTTCCGGTCCTTGCAGGCCTGCAAGGCGCGGCGGGCAGGTCCGGCGGGGGCGCCGCCCGCGCCGGCGGCGCTGTCGGAGGAAATGGTGATTGCGGCGGTCATTGGCCACTCGCGCCCGCTGCTGCGGGGGGCGGAGGTGCAGGGCATCCTGAATTGCGACCGGAACCAGGTGGCCCGTTTTCTGGCCGCCGGCGAGCTGCTCCGGGCGGGCAGCGCGCCCGCCGGCGCGCGCGGGGATGGCAACCGCAGCCCGGTCATCCTGCGCGGCAGCCTGGAAGGCTTCCTGCGCCGCCGCCGGATTTGTTGAGCCGCTTATTCGAGGGTGGCGTTGACCACTTCCCCGCGAAGCTGGGCTTCGCCCGTCTCCTTCTCGAAGACGCCGTAGAACATCGAGGCCGAGTCCAGCCAAAGCGTCAGGCGATGAAAATCCTCCTCCGGCAGCTTGAGGTCGTGATGCCCTTTTTCGAGCAGCGCAAACAGCTTGGAGGCGCGGGCGCCGAATTCGCCGGGGGTGGTGCGATACCAGCGGGGATCGCTCCAGCCCTTTTGCGCGCCGTAGCTGGTGAAGGCGTATTTCACCAGGTTGTTATAGGAGGCATACCAGCGGTTCTGCATCGGCTCGCGACCCAGGTTTGGCGCCTTCTGGTCCTTGTTTTTCTCGTGGCACCCGACGCAATGGCGGTCTAGCACGGGTTGAACCAGCAGCGGGTAGCTGAAGGGATTCGACCCTTCCACGTCCGGCTTCGGCTCGGAGGGCGGGCGGCGCAGCGCCAGCGGCAGGCCCGCCGGCGGGCTGGCGGCGCGGTGCTTGGGCTCGTGGCAACCCTGGCAGACGAGTTTCTCGCCGTGGCGGACCGCCGTGCCCGAGCGCATGGATTGCACCGCCAGGCCCCGGTCGTCCACGAGCTGAAAGAAAAGCTCGCGATAGGCCGGCACCTTGAAATGGGCGCTGCCATCGGCCTCGATGGGCACCGTTCCCAGCACCCAGCGCGCGGGCACCACCGAGTCCTTCGCTTCGGCGATGCGCTGGCCGGTCTGGTGCGGCACCGCGTGGCCCGAGGGGACCGAGCACGGCAGCAATTGGTAAATCCGCAGCTCCTTGACCTTCATTTCCGCGGGCCACGGTTTGAGCGTGTCATACACGTTGACCACCGCCATGGTGCCCTCGCCGACGGAGCCGGGCGCCGCCGGCTCTTTTTCCGCCAGTTCGGCGGGCCGCAGCGGCACGAACGGCTTGGGCGTGGGGCGCAGGGGGATGGGGCTCAGGCAGCCGATTTCCGGGTCGCGATAAATCAGCTCCTTGTTGCCAAAGGCATCCACGAGATAAAGGCCGTAGTTGCCAAAAGCGTTTTTCGGCTTGAGCGGGCCGCCAATCATCGCGGCGTCATAAACGCAAAGGTAATAGTTTTCGCTGAGCGGCCACGCGGTGCCATAGACCTGCCGGCCCCCCTGGCTTTCGGGGAAGGCAACCTCGGGGGTCAGGCGGCGGACCGGGCCCATCGCGTCGTCGTCCTCGACGCGCGGGTCAATCACCACCAGCGAGCCAAAGGCCTGGCCGTGGTGGGGCGCGGCGGTGGCGACGTATTTGGGCGAGCCGGGAATCGCCCGCACATTCAATTCCATGTCGGCGCGCTGCGGGCGCGGCGCAAAATTGCCGTGCAACGCCCGCGGGTCGGTGCCGTCCAGCCGGGTGATCCACGGCACGTGCGCGACGCAGCCGTGGCGGTCCACGTAATCCCACCGGGTCCAGACGATGCGACCGTCGTGGGTCACGCTCGGGTGCCACTCATTGCTGTCGTGGAAACTCAACAGGTTGATGCCGCTGCCGTCGGCGGCCATGTCGTAGAGGTTGTAGAGCGGGCAGGCCCGGCCGCAGCGCAGGTAGCCGCCGCGCCGCTCGCTGATGAAAGCGATGCGCCCGTTGGGCAAAAAGCAGGGATCGAATTCGTTCCAAGTGCCGTCGGTCAACTGCCTCAGATTCGTGCCGTCGGTGTTGACCTTGAAGATATGGTAGCAGCGGCCCTCGGCCCAATGGCCCTTGCTGGGGTCGGTGTGAAAGCGCTGCACGCGGTCGCCCTCGCACTCGACATAGGCGAACGCGATCTCCTTCGCGTCATAGGAGAGCGCCGGAGAAAGAAACGCGCCGCCCTTGGTTTCGTCGCCGGTGAGGGTGCTGACGCCGTCGTATTGCAGCTTGGCGGTGGCGCCGTTGCCGCCGAAGAGGCGCCGGCCTTTCAGCCGCCCGTTTTCCACGGTGGCGTTCGCCAGCACGTCACGCACCTCGGGCTGGTCGCCAAAGGGGTATTTCAGGACATACAACCCGCCGCCCGGGCGCGCGGTGATGCCGTAATACTGGTCGCACATGTGCTCAAAGATCGCTCGGTGCCGCTTGATGAAGAGAATCTGGTCAAAATCGAGCAGCGGATTGCGAAAGGCGATTTGCCGGCGCAGACGGCAGGCGTCGTCGAACAGGGCCCGGCGGGCGACAAGGTTGGTGACGGGGGTGGTGGCGCCGGCCTGCTGGAGCTTGGCAAGCGGTTCCACAAAGGCGGCCAGCCGGGAACCCGCAGGCAGGGTCCGCAAATCCGCCAGCAGCGCCGCGGTGCGCCGCAGGACCACGTCCGCCGGGTCGCGATCCGTCGGCAGAATGAGGGCCTCGCGATGGAAGACTTCCTCGGCGTATTTCTCGACCGCGGCGCGCTGCCGGAGGTCGTGCTGCAAAACGGCGAACTGGCTGTCCAGTTCGGCGTCCGCCGGCAGGCTCGCCGCGCCGGCAGCCAGGACCAATCCCAAGCCGCCAACCAGCGCGGCCAGCCGCCAAACCATATTTCCCCGGGCATTCATTTCGCCGCGAGCATAGCAGCGCCAAAACCCGGCAGGCAAGCGGTTTTGCCGCGGCAAAGCGCGGCCAGCACGGCTGATTCAAGAATCGGATCAGGGTAAGCGGAGCTGATCTGGCTGCGCTGGCCCGCGGCGCTGGCGAAAGTCCAGGCGGTGCTGGGGAGGTTGAATGAGTGGATCGCGGCGTTGAAGCGGGCGCAGGGAATTCTAACGCCAAGCCGCAGAGCCGCGGAGCCGCAAAGATGAAGTTTGCGGCTAGGAGAAGGGAATTTTATTTCTCGGCGACTTTGCGCCTCCGCGTCTTTGCGTTTGGCCTGCTGAACTTGTGCCGACGCGGGCGCGCGTCCGCAAGCGCCCATCTCATTAACACCCCGCTTCAGCGGGGTGATGGGCGTCCGGGAACGCAACTCAACGGTTTTAACCGTTTCGCGTCGCACCCCTTTAATTTCGTGAGAATTCGTGAAATTAGTGTAAAGCCCCTTTTCCTTCCCTCCGGCTTGACCGTTTCCGCGGCTTGCTACGCACGCCGCCTGGCAAAGAAACCGGCTTCTTGGCCTGCTCACCGCCTGGCGGCGCTCCTCGAACCGCCCGAGACCGCCCCTAACAAGGTGTCCATCAAACCGGGTCAATCCCACCCGCTGCGGTGTAGAGGTTGCTGGTGACGCTGCCCCCTTTGCAATGGGGGGCTCCGTCTATCGGCGATCTTCCCGCCGCGGCGCGCCTCAGTCAATCTGCACGATGCGGTAGAACCGCTGCGGGCGGCCGCCCATTTCGTCGGGGAAGACCACTGCGGAACCGGTGCCGAGGATATCGTCCACCAAGGGGGCCCAAGGGTCTTCGAGCCGGTTCTTGAACTCGATGCGGTAGGTTTTGCCCGGAACGGTGCCAAAGGCGATGCGCATCTGGGTGCCGCCGACACCGGGGCTGAGCACGCTGGCCTGCGGCAAAGGCCAGACGGTGATGGTCACCGTGGCGGAATCTTCCAAGGGCGGAGTTCCGTCGTCAGTCACCCGAACGGTCGCCGCGTAATTGCCCGGCGGTTGGTTGGTGGCCGGAGTCCAACGGAACAGGCCGTTGGCGGGATCGAGGGAGGCGCCGTCGGGGGCGCCGGGATCGAGACTGAAGACCAGCGATTGCGGCGGCAAGTCCGTGTCGGTGGCGCTGACGGTGAAGGTGAGGGTCTGGCCCAGGGTTACATTCTGGTTGCTGAGGGCGGCCAATTGGGGCGGGTGGTTGAGAGGCGGCGGGACATAAGGTGATCCTGGTGTGGGAGCGGCGGCCACCCAGTTAGTCGGGTCGTTGCCGTAGCTGGCCAGGCTCGTCCGCTGAAGGGAATAACCGTGGCCATCGGCGGCGGCGGGCCAGGGGTCGCGGTCGCGATAATGCACCCGGTCCGCCAGCGCGTAGGGAACCAGGCCGAAGTCCGGCCCCGGCAAAGTCTGCGGCGCATCGGGCCGCCGCAGTTCCACCGGCTCGTCGCTGTTGTCGAGTTTGCCGGCATAGGGGCCGGCCAGGACGGCATTCGAGCCATACCGGGCCTGGAATTGGGCGAGCGCCGCGAGGTTGGTGACCGGGTCGAAGCCGACCACCACCAGCGCCGCGCCCGGGGCGAGGCTGAGGCCGGACGGCAAATCGAACTCGACCGCGTTGCCGAGCCGCCAGGTGTTGGCGGGATGGTTGGTGTCATAAAGGAAAACCGTTTCCGCCGAGATGTTCCGCAGCTCGACAAACTCCTCGATCACGTTGTCGTTGGTGTCGAGGTCGGGCGGGTGATACATGATTTCGCTGATCACCACGGGGCCGACGAGCGGGCAGGGATTGGTGAGGCCGGCGCCGCGGCGGAAATCCGCCAGGTCGGCCGGGTCATCCACGCCGAAGGAACGCGCGCTCATGGGGGCGAAGTCGGCCTCGCCGGTGCTGGTGACATGGCGGCCGAAGGAGACGCCGTTCAAAGAGGGCCCAAACTTCACGCTGGCGCGATAGCCGGTGAGCGCGCCGCCCGCGGCGGCGGCGGAGAGATAGACCGCGTCGCCATTGGCCGAGCTGAGGGCAAAGGGAACGGCGGCGAGGTCGCGATCGTTGAATTGATATTCGTAAAACACCGCGAAACCGCCGGCGGGCAGGACCGTGCCGGGCGGCAACTGGTATTTTTGCGGCTGGTCGTTGGCGTCGCTGAGCCACCAGCCGCTGATGTCCACAGCCTCCTCGGTGAGGTTTTGCAGCTCGATGGCGTCCTCGAACGGAGGATCGGAATGGGCCAGGACTTCGCTGATGACGATGCCGGCGAGCGGCAGGAAATTGGGGCTGGCGGGCGACGGCTCGGCGAAAACGGCCCTGGCGGCCGCGCCGTCGGGGAGGCGGCCCTCGGAGAGGCCGGTCTGCTGCGCGCCAAAGGCCACGCCGTCAATGAGCGCGCCGCCCGGGGTATATAAGGCAATTTGTTCGCCGGTCGCCTTGAGGGCAAAGTTGGCATGGGCGCCGCCGCTCTGGTTGTCGGCCCAAACCCGCCGGTAGGCGTTGCTGAAGACGCCGATGAAGGAGAGAGCCGGGATGGGGGACTTGTCCCAAGCGGTGAAATCATCCGTCAGCCACAGACCGCCGAGGGCCGCCGGCAAGGCTTGCGGGTTGTAGATTTCAAACCAATCGTCGCCGGCGGCGGGGCTGGCCATCCACTCGTTGATCTTGAGCTGCGTCGGATCACCCAGGACAGCGGCCAGGTTGGTGGCGCCCAAAGTGGGGTAGTTCAAACCCCAATTGGTGGCGGCCCCCGGCAGGCGGCCGAGGGAAAAGTCCGGGATTTGCCAACCAAAGGCGATGAAATCAATCACGCCGCCGCCGTTGGCGGGCTTGTCGAAGAGATAGACAGCGTCCCCGTCCGCATTGAAGCCAAAGCCGGCATTGGTGGCGGAGGCCGGCAGGCCGGCGTCGAGGCGCACCAGGAAATAGCCTTGCGGACCAATTGTCGCGCCCGGCGGGAAAATCCAGCGGCGGGGATTGGCGGCGGAATCGCTGAGGCTCATGTCGCGCAAATCCACGCCGGTGTCGGAGGGATTGAAAATTTCCACCCAGTCCGGCGAACGGCCATCGGCTTCGCGGAGGGAGTTGTTATTGGCCAGCACCTCGTTAATGACGAGGCCGGCGGCGGCGGGGGTGTTGGTCAGGACCAACAGGTCCAAGGCGCAGCCGAAGACAATATCGCTGCTGTTGTTTCTGATCTGATGCACCTCGACCGCCAGCAGATTGACCCCGGCGCGCAGGTTGGTGACCGGCAGGCTGAAGGGGCCGACATAAGCGGTGGCGTCCACCGAGGCGGCGGCCAGGGTGGTGGCGAGAATGGCGCCAGCCGGCATGTTGTAGCGATAGGCCTCCTCGCCGTTGAGGTAAAACACCGCGCCGTCGTCAAGGAGGCAGGTGGCTTGGAGGCCGGAAAGATTGACCCCCGGCGGCACGAGAAAAGACGTGCGGAAATAAAAGCTGGTCTTGCTGGTCCCGACACTTAGCGGGGTGCGGATGGGCTCGGGTGTCGCGGTGGGGGAGTAGCCCAGCACGCCAGGTCCTTCCGGCCAGCCGGAGTCATCATAGTTGGTCCCGCGCCACGCCGTGCCCAAATCGGCGCCGGATTGATCGTAGCGCCAAAGGTTGGTGGAAGCCAGCAGCGGGATTAAGACGGGCGCGCTCGGCTCGACCGGGCAGGCATTGGCGGCGCCGGGCGTCGGCCAGCGGAGCGCGGTGATTTTTTCGGCGCCATCGGGACACCGGCCCGCGGATTGGTTCAACGTCTGCGGACCATACCAAACCTGGTCAATGGGGGTGAGGTCAGGGTCCATCAACCCAATCAGACCTTGTTCCGCCGCCAGCCGGAACGACAGATGATTCGAGCCTTGCGCCGGGCTTCCGTCCGCCACCAAGACCAGGTGGCCGAGCGCCGGGATGAAGCTCAAGGGCGCGAGGCGGTGCCGCGCCGGGGCGCCGAACGGTTGGTCGGTAAGGCAAAGCCCCTCCAAGGCCACCGGCAGGCTGGCGGGGTTATAGAGCTCGATAAAATCATCCGCGAACGGCGCCTGGCCGAAAGCCAGCCATTCATTGAGACGCAGCGCGCCATGATGCCCGAGCGGCTGGGCGATATTGGGGGCTCCCAAGGTGGGCTGGGTCAGCCGCCAGTCGGCCTCGCCGCCCAGGCGACCCAGGGAATAATTGGCGATTTGCAAGCCAAACACTACCGAGTCGAGAACCGTGTTTCCGCTGGCGGCGCGGTCCAGGAGGTAAACGCCCTCGCCATCCTGGCTTAGCGCGAAGCCGGTGTGCAGACCGGGCGCGCCGTCGGCGTTGCCGGCCACCACGACCAAATAATCGCCGGGCGCGAGGGTGGTCCCCTCGGGGAAGGTGAACTTGCCGGGATTAGCCGGGTCATCGGTCAGGCGCATCCCGGAGAGATCGGCCGGGCTGGCGCCTTCATTAAAGAGTTCGATCAAGTCCGGGTATTGGCCATGCCAATTCACCGCGGAGTCGTTGCGCGCCAGGATTTCGTTGAGGCGGACGGCGGGCCAGTTGGTGAGCACCACCCAGGCGCGGGAGACCGTTGGCGAGCCGGCATCTTGCCAGGCGCCGGTCGAGTCCCGGCCGATCACCTGGACGACATTGGCGCCGCCGTGCGGCAAATCCGCCAGTTCAATCGGGGTGTTTACCGGGAATTCCCCGCTGTAATCGCCGTCGTTCAGACGGAAGCGATAGGCGACGACGTTCGAACCGCCGACGGTGAGGGTGGCGCTGGCCAGCGGCGTGATGGCGCGCGGGACGCCGGTAAGGGTGGCGACGGGGGGATTGGCTGGCGGGGTGACATAGGGAGCAATGACCGATTGCACATAGGCGCGGCGGCCGTTCATCCAGTTGGTCATGGCCTGGAGGGTGGAGCCGGGGACAAAACCGCCCAGCACCTGGTTAAGCAGGCTGTTGAACTGGGGCGCGGAGAACGTGGTGTCTATCAGGCGCTGCAAGGTGCGGTAGTAAAGCGGCTCGAAGTCCGGCCAGTGCAGGAGCTGCGCCATGGCGGTGCCGGAATCCTGCGGCGGGCTGAGGCGAAGGGTGGTGGCGCCCCAAATGCTGGCGTTGGTCGCCAGGCCGCGGCTGACGATCGTGTCGAGATCGTAAAAGACGAGCAGGAAACGGGGATCATTGACCCCCCGATACATAAAATAATCGTCATTGTAGCCGCTGTTGAGGCCGGTCTCGTTATTGCCCAGCAAGGTCATGACCGCCAGGTGCAAGAGCCATTGCTCGACGTTGGCCACCTGGCGGGCGTTCGCGGTCGTGAACAGGTCGTTGGTGCCCATCACCCGCAGCATGGCGGCCAGGTCGCTCCAATCGTCCCGGCTCACATTGCTCTGCTTGAAGAAACAATTGGTATAGACCTCCTTGTTGTCGCCGCGATATTCAAAATTGGCGCTGGGCACGGTGTTGTCGCGGATCACCCGATAGATGTTGCCGCTGCTGTCGTTGGGAAAATGGTTCTCCGCCCAGTCGCTGTTGAGCACCTCGTTGGCGGCGTAGGAGCCGTAGGTGCGGTCGGGATTGATCAGCGCGGCCTGGTTGGTGCTGTTGACCCTGACCTGCACCGCGCGGGAATCGGCGCCGGCGAGACCGGAGCGTTGGGCCAGGGCGGCGCCGAAGATCTGGCACCAGGTGTATTGGCCGTTGAGATTGATCGCCCCCACGCCTTTCCAAGGTCGGTCGGCGTTGAAATTCACCCGGAAATTGTTGGGATGGGCGGTGCGCGTGCCGTGGCCGCGATTGCGAATCGAAACCAGGTAACGGCACTCCGTGCCGGTGGCGTCCACGCTGATGAACGCGCCGTTCATGCTGGCGTCGCTTTGGGCGGCGCCCGCCGGCGTGTTGTATTGGATGGCGTTGAGCGCCGCGCGCTCGTTTTCGGTCATGATGAGGCGGTAAAGCGGTTGGTCGCCCGCATAGAGATTGGTGTCCACCTGGTAGAGCAGGTTGCAGGCCTGGCCCAGTGAAGCCCCGTTGGTGTCCACCGCCGCCGCCGGCCAGGTCCGGACCAGGCCGTCCTGATCTTCGGCGCGGAGGTAAAACTCGACAATCGTCGCCTGCGCCTGCGGCGGCAGCGTAGCGGCAAACAGGCCGTCGCCCGCCACCGCGTCGCCGTGCGTGCCGTCGTCGTGCATGTTGGTGGACGCGAAGGGCGCCGGCGCGGCGGCGTCCACGCGCCAATACAAGGTAACCGCCACATTCGCGGGCTGCTCGTCCAGGATGCGGGCCGTAACCAGCACCGGGTCGGTTTCGGAAGGGATGACGGGCAGGTGCCGCGCATCAAGAATCATGGGCGGCAGGTTGGCGCTGGCGACGGAATTAGGTTGTCCCGGCGTGCCATTAGTGACCAGGCTGGCGGCCCAGTTCTGACCGTATTCATTGGGCATGGCGGGGTTGATCAATTCCAAAGATTTTCCATAGCCGTCATGCTCCTTCAGCCAGTGCCAGCCTTGGTAGCCGCGGTCCGGAGCGGTGCGCTGCCGCACGGCCCAGTCGCCTTCGGAGGCGTAATTGACCTCATCAACCTTGCGTCCGGCGGCGTCTTCGAGGCGGAGGACGTTCCGGTTGTTGCTGAGGAGGCCCTCCCAGCCTCCAATGACGTTGGTTACGTCGGGATAACGGTTGGTGAAGGCCTGCGCATCCGCCGCCACCACCAGGTAACCCTGCGGCGGTATCACCACGTCCGCGAAGGTGAACCGGATGCCCTGCGTAAAGCGCCAGCCGGCCAGGTTCACGCCGGCGGGGCCGGAGTTGAACAGCTCGATGAATTCCTCGGCGTCGTTTTCGCTGGAAGGGTGATACATGATTTCCGAAATCACAATGCCCGCCAAATTGGTGTTCAACGTGTAAGTCCAGCCACCGCCGGCAAATTCGTTGCCGGCGGCATCGCGAATGCCGTGGCCCGCGGCCCAACCCATCTGCACCAAGCCGTTGACGGGCGGCGCAAACCCAAAAACGTATGGCCCCGCCCCCGCGCCGGAAACCTCGCCGGCCGGATTTCCGTTGATCAGCAGATCGCCGGCCGAGACGCCGGTCACGGCCTCGCTGAAAGAGACGCTGACCGAGGAAAGGGCGGGCAGCACCGCGCCCGCCGCCGGCGTCAGGGCGGCGACGGTTGGCGGGGTAAAATCGCCGAGGTGATATTGCCAGATGGCGCCGGGGCTGTTGGTGTCGAAGGCGCGCGCGGGGGTGAACAGGTCCGTAATGCCGTGGTTTTCCGCCCAAGTGATGGTGACCTCGCCAAAGGCCGGCTCGACAAACTGGAACGCATAGTTGCTGCCCGACCCGCTGATGCCACCCGCCGGAACCCCGTTGATGAGCAAGTCGGCGGCGTCCACGCCCTGGACAGCTTTGCTGAAAGTAACAGTGATTTGCGTCAGGTTTTCCAGGTTGCCCGGCGCCGGGGAAACTGCCGTCACGACCGGCGGATTGGTGGCCGAACTGGCGGTCACCCGCGCCACCCGCGAGGTTGCCGAAAGGCCGTCGTTGTCAGTGGCGACCGCAAAAACCGCGTAAGTGCCTTCGACGATATTGCTCCAGGCCAGCGAATAAGGCTCGCCGGTCAACTGCCCCAACAAATTGGCGTCCGCGTAAAAAGCCAGGTTGGTTATCGTTCCGTCGGAATCGGCGGCCGTGGCCGTGAGCGTCAGCGAACTCAAGGCGTCCACCAGCAAGTCGCCGGCGGGACTGACCAGGTCCACCAGCGGCGGGATCGCCTGAATGACGGTGACCTGGACGGGCGCGGAAGTGGCTTGCTGGCCGGCCAAATCGGTGGCGACTGCGAACAAATCATAATGGCCCTCGGGCGGATTGCGCCAAATCCATGTGTAAGGGCTGTCCGTGATCTCCGCCAGCTCATTCGTGCCGGCCCAAAAGACCACCTTGGTAATGACGCCGACCAGGGCGGTCGCCGTCGCGGAGAGGGAAAAATCGCCAGGGGTATATAGGAGGCTCCCGTCGGCGGGACTGGTGATGGCCACCAGGGGCGGCGCCGCAAACGGATAACCCCAAGCCCGCGCCGGATTGTTCATGTTCGTGCCATAGTGATGGTTCCCGGAGGTGTCGTAGCTGAACACGCCGTTGGTTTCATCCAGCGACCAGCGGCCCAGCAGGCCGGGGGCGGCGGGGATCGGCACGGTCATGCTGTTGGAAATTTGGGCGGCGCTGCGCGCGTAATTCCAGATGCGCGCCTCGTCCAGCAACCCGGAAAAGTAACCGGCCGGCGCGGCGGAGGAGTTCAGGGCCGAGCCCAAGGCCGCGTGCTGGCGGCTGTCCCAGCGGGGCAGGGTGCCCACCACTCTCTCATTGTCGAGCTGTCCATCCAGATAGAGCCGCCAGCTCACGCCATCGTAGGTGGCGGCGATATGATGCCATTCGTTGGAGGGCACGGGTGTCACGCCCACGATCGGCCGATTGGTCCCTCCCGCCCCCACCGTCGGGTATTCCTCAAAATCGGCCGCCAGCAAGCCGTTGGCCTGGATGCCAAAAAAGTAATTGCAGTCCACATTGCTGTTATCGCCTTCGCCGCGGCCCTTGGTGATGACGGGAACGACGTTGGCGCCGCCGGTGCCGGAATTTGCCGTCACTCCGCGCCCGGTCCATTTCACCCAGGCCTCGAGGGTAAAGTTGGACGCTCCCAGACCCGGCGCCTGGCCCAGGGCCACATATTGATTGCTGCCGTTAAAATCCAACGCTCCCCAGGGAGGCATCACCGCCTGGATGGTGACGTTGACCGGGGCGGAGGTCGCGCGGAGGCCGGCGCTGTCCACCGCCACCGCCGTGAGGATATAGGCCCCGGCGGCGATGTCGTTCCACGCAAAATTATACGGACTGCTCGCGGCCTCGCCCAATTTGGTCGAGCCTTGGTAAAATTCCACCTTGACCAGGTTGCCGTCCGCGTCCGTGGCGCTGGCGGCAAGGATCACCGGCCCGGGCGTCGGGAAGGAGGCGCCATCGGCGGGATAGGTCAGACTGACCACCGGGGCGACATTGGTCACCACGGTGATGTTGATCGGCGCGGAAGTGGCGGACAGGCCGCTGTTTTCAGTGGCCACCGCCGTCAGCGTAAAAGCGCCCAGCGGCACATTGCTCCAAACGATGCTGTAAGGGCTGTTGGCGGCCACGCCGAGCGAGTTGCCATCCGCGAAAAATTCCACCTGGGCGATGCTGCCGGTCGTGGAAGTCGCCGTTGCCTCGAGCGTGAGATCAATGGGGCCGAACAGTATTGTTCCCTGGGCCGGCGCGGTTATCGCGACCTGCAAGGACGGCGTCCATTCGGCCCAAACCGGGAAATAACCCATGTCCGCCCGGCTGCCATCGGGGTCCGTTGGCGAAGCGGGGTCGCCGCTGTTGATGCACGGCGAGCCGGGGCGCAGGCGATAATCGTGGCTGGCGGCGTCCACGAATAGCGGGTCGGCCTGGATATTGCCCTGGCCCGCCCACGGCTCGGAGAGGTCCGAATAAACAATGGTCAGGTTGGTGTCGCCGAAGTCGGAGTGGGCGGAATTATTTCCCCACAACACACAATTGGTGATGCGAAAATCAATGAAAGGTCCGGGCGCGTTGGCTTTCCAAGCGGCCATCACGTTGGTTTCATTGGCGGTGATGGTGCTTTGGTTGATCGTCACGAAGGTGGGGGTGCTAACGTTATTTTTTGCGGCCACGCCGACCGTGGAATCCACGATCAGGCATCGGCGGATATGCGTTTCGCCGTTGAAAACGCTGACGGCCTTGGCGTCTTCCAGCAGGTTGTTCCAATCGCGCAGGATGGTGTCTTCGATTTGGACGATCGAGTCCAGCGTGTCGAAGCCGTCGTCATCGCCGCCGGCCGCCACGCAATGCTTGAACGCGCAGGTTTGGCCGGCTTGCTGCGCGTGGATGTAGAACCCATCGGCATCGTCGTTGCCGCGCATGTCAATCATCCAGCAATTGGTCATCAGCACGGCGGTGCCCTGAATTTCCGGCCCCATCCGGGCGCGGGAGAGCAGGCAGTCGCGCAGCGTCAGGTCGGAACCGATGCCATACATCACCTTGCCGGGCGTGCCGTAGCCGGCCGCGCCGCGATCCATCTCGGCGAGGTCGGTAAAATTGCAGCTCTCAAACACAAGGGTGGAGTTGCTGGGGCGGACGACCGGGGCGGCGCCGGTGTGGCCTTCGCCGGGGGCCCGACCGCCCCGGGTGATGCTGGTGTAACGGTAAAGGGACGGCTGGGCGGTGTTGTGGCGGATTTGGCCCCAGCGCAAGGCGGGGTCGGAGCAGGTGATGGTCACGGGCTGCTCGGCGGTGCCGAGTGACTGGATGACGCCGCTGATCAGGAGGTCCGGCGCGATGGCGCCCGAGGCCACGCCATCCATCAACACCCACGTGCCGGGCTGGATTTGCAGCGTTGCCTCCGCCGGCACCGTCACATCATTGGTGACGCGGACCACGCCGCTCCAAATGTTCGTTCCGGCAGGCAGCATGCCGCCGGCGAAATTGACGGGCGCGCCCGCCAGGCTGGTCATTGGCCGGCTGATGACCAGGTTGCCGGCCGTGGCGGTTAGATTGAAATTGGAGCCGCCGGTAAAAGTGACCAACGCGCTGCCCAAGCCGTTTTTGAGGAGGGCTCGGTTGGTGGAAAGGACCACCTCGGGGCGGTCGGTCGTCAGGGTGGCTTCCGCATCCCAGATCGAACGGTCCACCGCGCCGTTGGTGTCGAGGATTTCGACGCGCACCAGCACCGGGAGGCCCGGCAGATAGCCGGCGGGCGCGGTCATTTGCAATTTTGGCTGCGGGACCGGGGGCTGGAACTCAAAGGCGCCGATGTCGTAGCGGTTGGTTCCATCGGCGTTGCCATCGCGGGGACGCGGGAGTTGGTCGAAGTCCAACGTGATGAAATCGGCGAGGTTGGAGCCAAGGTAGGTCTGCTGGGCGCCGGCGTCAATGCAGGGGGAGTCAGGCAGGAGGTGAAAGTTGGTGCCGGTGAGGTCGGCAAATCGCGGATCAACGTTAATGACCCCTTCGCCGCCAACGATTCGCGCATTGGCGGCCAGGGTGGCGTTGTTGGTGCCGCCCTGGACCAGGGAGTTGGCCACGTGGAGGTAAAATTCCTGGATCGGCCCGCCGGAAGCGCCGGACAAGTCAAACGCCGGGGTCGAATTCCAGATGATGCAGTTAAGCACGGTGGCCTTGCCGCTGGCGGCGGCCAGGCAGTAAGGCGGCCCCAAACGTCCGGTGTGATCGAACAGCTTGATGGCGCGATTGCAATTGACGATCGTGTTGTTGACCAGGAGCGCGTCGCAGCCATTTTGAATGGTGATGCCGCCGGCGGAGCAGTTGTAAAGCACGTTGTTGAAAAGGATGGGGCGCGAAACGTCGCGCAGCACAATGCCGTGGTCGGTGCTGCCATAAATAGTGTTGCCATATATCAGCGCCGAACAGCGGGTCGGATTGATGCGGTCATCGTAGGAGGGATAGAGGAACTGGTTGTAACGGATGATGCAAGGCGGCGAGCTTTCGCCATACAGGTCCACATCGTCATTGTCGCCGTGCTTGTCCTGGAAAACGCAGTATTCCACGAGCACCTGGGCATAGCGCGTATGGACCCCCTGGCCGATGCGGATGAAATTGCAATGGCGGATATTGGCGGAGGCCGGGCCGGGATGCTGGGCGTCGTCGGAAATGACGGCGATGGCGTCGCCTTCCGCGGTGGCGCTCGTGCTGGGCAGGTTGGTGAACGAGCAATAGTCGAAATCCACGTGGCTGGCGAGGACGACGACGGCCTCATGATAATTGCGCGGCGCAAAGACGGGCGGCGGCCCGCAGTTGGTGGGGTAGTAGTCCTGGTGATCGCCGACGCTGTTGCAAAATTCGATGAGGCAATGCCGCAGGCGGCTGTCGGCGGCGTCCACAAACATGATTCGCTCCCAAGTCGCGTCGCCGGGGTAGCGAGTGAACTTGATCGGCTGATTGACGGTGCCTTCGGCCAGCAGCCGGCCATTGACCGTGAAACCGCAGCCCTGCCGCACCTGCACCGTCACGCCCGGCTCAATCGTCAGCGTGGCGTTGCCAGCCACCCGGAGATTGTTGGTGACGACGTATATGCCATTGGTGGCATACCAGGTGGTGTCGCTATAAATGCCGGCGCCGGCGCCGATCCAGGCTTCGCCGGAGTAAAGCGAGTTGGTGGTTATGTTGGCGCCTTGCACGCGGTAACCATAGGCATGCCCGGCTGGCGCCGCCGTGTCCAGGTAGTTGGTGGCATCGCGCGGCGCGTAACCGATATTCACAAAAGGGCCGCCATCGGTGGCCCGCTCGATCAGGAAGACCGCCTCGCTGGGGCTGTTGTCCCGCCACGCGAGAAGCACCGCGTTGGAACCGGCGGCGCTGGCGGTCAATTCGCTGGGGGCGGTGATGAACACTCCCACGGGGAAGGTGACGCCCATGTTCGCCCCGTCCTTGCCTGTGCCCAAGCATGGGGAATTGGACTGGAGCCGCCAATCCCCGGCGGCGGGATTCACAAACAGCGGGTCGGCATTGATATTGCCGGTGCCGCTGGGCCAGTTGGTGCCGCCGGTGTCGGTGTAATCCACGACCATCACCGATTTAACGGGGTCGTAGGCTATGGCGTTGCTGAGCCCCCACAAGATGTTGTTGTGGCTGTTGGTCACGCGCCCCGCGCCGGTGCCGGCGGTTTTCTCATAGCCGTGGATGCCAATCATGGCATTGACGATGGTGCAGTTGTAGATGTTGGCCGTGCTCACATCTTTAACTTGAACGCCCCGGACCACATCGTGAATCAGGCAGTTGCGCACGGTAATGTTGAAGGAGTTCTCGCCAATGGACACCCCTTTGTCGAAAGGAAAATTATACATGTGGCAATCCTCGACAATGGCGCCTTCGGTGCCATAAGCGCCATCGTTGCCCATGTCAATGGCGTCCACGTTGCCGAGCGTGCCGTGGCGAAAAGTGCAGCGCCGGATGACCGAGCCGGGCTGCCCGGTGTCAAAATCCAGGGCGTCTCCCACGGTGTATTCAAACACCGTATCCTCGATGACATTGATCCCATGGCGCCAGAGGGTTTCATAATAGTTGCTTAGAAAACAGCGCCGCACAAAGCAGGGGCCGGCGTAATGAGTTAGAATGAGCGGCCTGTTGTAAAGCGTTTCGGGGCCCTGCGGCCAGTGATGGTGGAAATACGAGTCTTCGATTAGCGCTGTGGCATCGTAATAGACCGTCGTCTGTCCGCCGGAGATGTCGGCGAAATGAATATCCAGGAAGGAATTGGTGCCGATGGCGCGGATTTCCCCCCAGTTGTTGGTCCCGTTCCAGCGTTCCAGCACCACGCGGTTGTCCCATGTGCCCAGAATGCGGATCACGCCGCCCGTGCTGGCAACCAGCATGGCGTTGTTGGTCAATCGCACCACCGTGCCCGCCTCGATGGTGAGAGTGACATTGGTCGGCACCGTCACATCACCCACCACCAAGACCGGGCTCCTAGCCGGCGACCAGACCGTGTTGCTGGCCAACATCCCCCACGCCACGAAGGCGGAAGCAGCCGCCGTGGCGGCCGCAGGATTGGACCAACGGGACACCCCGGAACTGTTTTCCGCCCGGACCCGGTAATAATACTTTTGGTTGGCCAGGGCGGTGAAGTCCGAGTGGCTGCCGGAGTTGGCCGGCGCGCTGCCGAGTTCCTGCCAGGACAGTCCGTTCGTCGAGCGTTGAATGAGGAATGACTCCTCGTTGTCGCTCGCGTCCAGCCAGGTTAACCGGAGGCCCGCCGGTCCGTCCGTCAGCGCCGCCAGCTTCATCGGGGGCGCCGGGATGCCGCCCACCGGGAAAATCGCGCCCATGTCCGCCCCGCCCAATCCCGCGCCCCGCGCGGGCGAGTTCGTCGCCAGGCGGAAATCCTTCGCCGCCGGATCCAGGAAAAGCGGATCCGTATCGAGGTTGCCTTCGCCGGCATAACCGCCTTCGATGTCACTGTGGGAAATTTCGAGGGTCGAGCCGTTGGCGAGCGAGAAGGCGTTGCTGTTGCCCCACAGTATGTTATTGGTCGCGGTGGCGTGGCCGCCCCCCTGGCCGGCGGTCTTTTCAAAAAGGTGGAAGCCGTTGCTGGAGGCGCTTACCGTGGTGTTCACCAGCACGGCGGTGGCCGAGTCAGCCACTTCTACCCCTTTGCCCACGTTATAAAACAGGCAGCCGCGCACGATGACATCCGCCGCGCCGGCGCCCACGGAAACCCCTTTGTCCGGCCAGTCCCGCACCAGGCATCGTTCGATGGTCACATTCGGCCCGGGGCCAAGGTCGAGCGCGTCCGTGTTCCCGCCGCTGCCGAAGCGCAGCGTGGTGCGCCGCACCACCAGCGGCACGCCGGCGCTCGTGCTTTTGATGTCCAGGCCGTCCGCGTTCGGATACTCGATGAGGCAGTCCTCGGCCAGGAACGGGGTGTCCTGTGAATCAATCTCGCTGTAGCGCGCCAAATGAGCGCGCCGCAACGTCAACCCCCCTCCGCTCACCCCCGCCACAATCTCGCGCGTCGCTGACGGGAAATCCCGCACGACGGAATCTTCGACAAGCAGCGTCCCCCCATTGAGAACGCGCAGGCGTCCCGCCACCGTCTCCGCGTGCCGAAGCATCACGGAGGCATTCGTGCCATCGGCGCACAGTTCACCCCAAAGCGTCGAGCCATCCGCCGGCAGGAAATACACCGGGGCGTGTTCCGTGCCATCCACCGAGACGACGCCTCCGGTCTGGGCCAGGATGCTGGCATTCGGTGACAACAGCACCACAACATTGGAACCGATGGAAAGCGTGAATCCCGCCCCGACCGTGAGATCGTTGGTGACGTGGATGATCCCCATGTTGTCCGTCCATGCGGCATTGCCGGCTAACGGCCCGCCGACCTCTACGCGGTTTACCTGGCAGACGATATCGAGGTTGGTAGCGGCCAGGATGGCGCCGCTGGCGTCGAGCGCCGCGATGAACAGGCGATTCATCCCGGGGTTAAGGGTCTGGCTTTTCGACCAGGCGCCTTGGGCCGGGTTGAAGGTCGCTTCATCGCCATTCACCGTGACCCGTGCCGAGCCGGCGACGGTGTTCGAACCGAGCAGCGTAATAAGATTGGTGGTGACCAGCGACAGATAGGCGCCGTTGATCACACTAGAAGCGCCGCCGTCCAAGGTTAAGTCCGCGATGAGGTGAAAATCGCTGCTGCCGATGGTGCTGTTCACCCCGATGATCGCGAGCACGTGCTCCCCCGCCGGCAGCCGGCCGCCCACCGCCCCCAGGTCAATGGTTTCGGCCGGATTGGGGCTGTCGCAGCAGGAGGCCTCATGGCTGTTGCCGATGGTGGCGTTATACGGAACGAAGGCGCCCGCCGCGTTCGTCAAATTCCGGCGCGCGACTTCCACCCCATCCAAGTAGGCTGCGAAGCCGTCGTCGTAATCCACCTTCAAGCGCAGGTGCGCGTTGGTGTCCGCCAGGTTTCCCACCGTGAAGGTTTTGCGGATGTAAAGCGTGGTATGCACGCTGGTCATGCCGCTGATGGTGGTGTTTTCGCCCACGATGCCCGGATCGCCGTAGCCAAATCCACCCGGCCCGGTCAGCCAGGTGCTGTCCAGCAAGGCGTCGCTGGCGGTTTTCCAGTTGGCCGGCGGCTCGTTGGTGCCCCGGCGATAGCGCCAGTTGTCGCTATGATTCACCAGCGTCACAGGCGGCGTGGGTGGGGCGCCGATCTGGACGGTGAGGTAACTGCCGCTTTGGGCCCAAGCCGTGAACGGCGCGGCTAGCAGGACCATCTCCAGAACCAAAAGTGTCGGAATTTTTTTCATCAGGTTGAACAAGCTGTGGCTGTATTCGGCAATAAGCGGCGGCCATCAGTCAGGGCGGCAAAACCCGCCGTAGCCGGCGGACCCGCGCGCCCACCGGAGACCAAACATCGTCCGCCCGCAAAAACCCAAGGGCATCATGTTCGGACTATGACTTATTTCCGCCATAAGATACACGTTTTTTCTTGCAATGCCATGCTGGTGTCAAAAAAACGCTTCCCGAGGGCGCCCAAACCTTGCGGTGAAGTCCATGCGGTTGGTTTCGATTCGCCGACAGGCGGAGCGTCTCATTGAACCCGGCGTTAGCCAGGTGGCGCGGGGCCACCGGAGGTGTTGAACGGTTTTAACCGTTTTCGGCGCCGAGCGTTCGCGAATTCTTCCGGCTACGGCGGCGTCTTTATTGGCGGCGGATGCGTTCAATGGCGATTTTGCCAACGGGAGTCGTGCCGAGCGGCATGCAGGACCGCCAAGACGATCACCGTTTGCACTGCTTCATCAACTTCAAAGATGATGCGATAGGGAAATCGCTTCGGATATTTCCAGCGGATGTTTCTGGTTGGGTGGCGCCTGCTGTTCAGCAAAGGATTCGATTCCAAAGCATCCCACACCGCGATGACTTCTTCCACAAACTCCAATCCCAGTCCCGGTTGCCGCTCTTCATACCAAGCGGCAGCCGCGGCCATATCCTGTTCAACTTGCGGACGGATGAACACCCGCCACTTCATTGGCCGGCCTGGGTACGCAGACGGCTTTTCATTTGGGCCAATGGAATGGCTGATCCGGGATCCTGGCGATGCGCGGCCTGGCGCGCCTCAACCAGGGCGAGATCCTCTGGAGCCAGCGGGGGATCGTCACACTCCAACGCCTGGCGAATCACCATTTGCCGCTGCTCAACCGTCAGCATCGGCAACTCCTGCAGCACTTCTGCGAAGCTCATACGGTTAACCTAATCGCTGCACAGCCGATTTGCACGGACAAAAAACACGCCTTTCCTGAACCAAAACGGCTCCGGCAGCGATTTAACCAGATTGCGTGTTGCCAAGACCAAATGCGGTGGCGCAAAATCAGGGCCATTGGGAAACAGCATGGATGTCCGGGAAATCATTCTTTTGGCGGCGCTGTTGCCGCTGGCGGCGACAAGTGCCGCCAGCCGCGCTTTATACGTGGACGCCGCCCGCGGACGGGACGACCAGGACGGGCGGGCACCGGCAACCGCGTGGAGCTCCCTGGCCCGCGTAAATCGCGCCGAGCTGGCGCCCGGAGACCGCGTGTTGTTCCGGCGCGGCCAGCAGTGGCGCGGGCAGTTAATCCCGCGCAGTGGCAGCCCCGAAGGCGTGATTACTTACGGGGCCTTCGGCGAAGGGGAAAAGCCGGTCTTGCTGGGGTCGGTCTCCGCCCACCAGCCCGAAGACTGGCAGCCCGCCGGCGCCGGCTTGTGGGCCACCGCGCCGTTGCGCTTCGCGCCGGAGGGTGCATCGATTGACTTGGGCCGCCTTGACTGGTCGTTGCACCAGGAAGCAGGCGCTGCCTGCGCGATGAAATCCGAAAAGGCCGCGGACGCGGGCGCCAAAATGTTGCAGTTGTCGTGCCGGCAGCCGGGCGCGCGCGGCCATCATTTGCAACTATCCGTTGTCGGCCTGACGGTGGAAGAGGGCGCGTATTACCTGTTCACCTTCCAGGCCCGAGCCACCAAAGCCTTTGCCCCGGCCTCCATCTCTTTGATGAAAAGCGCACCGCCCTGGACCGCTTACGCGTCGGCGGAAACCGCGCCGCCCCCGGTGGACACCAACTGGGCCGAGCACACCATCCGCTTTCGCGCCCGCCAGAGCGCCGCCGATGCCCGCATTACCCTTTTTCTAGGCGGAGTTTTGCCGGCCGATGCGATCCTGTCCTTCCAGCCGGGACTATTGCGCCGCGCGCGCCTGAGCGGCGGACTATCCCTGCCGGTGGATGTGGGGAACATCATTTTCGACGGCGGCCTCTCCACCGGAACAAAAAAATGGAGCGTCGCCGACCTCAGGCAGGAAGGGGATTATTTCTATGATCCCAAAACCAAACAGGTGGTCTTGCGCAGCGACTCGAACCCGCCCACCCGCCACCGCAGCATCGAGTTGGCGCTGCGCCAGCACATCATTGACGAAAGCGGGCGCGCTTACGTGACTTACGAAAACCTGGATTTGCGCTACGGCGCGGCGCATGGCATCGGCGGCGGCGGCGTCCACCACATCACCGTGCGGGACTGCGACATTTCCTTCATCGGCGGCGGCCACCAGCACACGCGCCCGGATGGCAAGCCGGTGCGCTTCGGCAACGGCATCGAGTTCTGGTCCGGCGCGCGCGACTGCCTGGTTGAGGGCTGCCGGATTTGGGAAATCTACGACGCCGCCCTGACCAACCAGGGCGACGGCACCAACGTGCAGGAGAACATCACCTACCGGCGCAACGTGATCTGGAACAGTGAATATTCCTTCGAGTTCTGGAACCGCAGCCCGGCCAGCCGCACCCGCAACATTGTCTTTGAGCACAACACCTGCGTGGACGCCGGCCACGGGTGGGGCCACCGGCAGCGGCCCGACCCCAATGGCCGCCACCTGATGTTCTACGACAACAGCTCGATCACCACCAACGTGGTGGTCCGCCACAATATCTTCTGCCACGCCACCGACAGCCTGTTGCGCCTGCACGGGCGCGATTGGACCGCCGCGCTGGCCCTGGACCACAACCTCTGGTGGCAACCCCAGGGCCCGCTGGTGCTATGGGGCAAGGACAAGATTGGCCCGGCGGAATTCGTTGCGTTTATGCGCGACCGCGGCTTTGATCCGCAACCGTTGGTGAAAGACCCTCAGTTTGTGAATCCCGCGCAACGGGATTACCGGCTGGCCCCGGCCAGCCCGGCGCGGGCCTTGGCCAACCAGGGCCGGCCTGCTGGCGCGTTGCCGTAACCGCCAGGAACTTTTTGGCCCCTTTATTGGCAAGTTTTCGATTGACCTGGATAGATTATGGGCCTAAGGTGAATATATGCACTATTAAGGATTTGCCATGGCAATCCCAATCGCAAAAAATTTCGGCTGCACGTTCCCGCCAGGCGGCCTCTCCGATTGTTTAGCATTTAGCCCATGACCGGCTAACTCCAGACCCCACTTATGAAAGCGCCCAAACTCGCCTTGCCGCAAAGGCACGGCATTTTTCCGCTGGTGGCACGCCGCCATCGGCCGTGGCTGGGCATTGGTCCAGCCATTCTCCTGGCATTTGGTTTGCCCGGCAGCGCTTCGCTGTTGCGGGCGGGCCCAGGCCAGGTGGACACCAATTTTAACGCCGGCACCGGCGCGGACGGCGCCGTCCGGGCGATTGCCCTGCAAAGCGATGGGCGGATCATCATCGGCGGGGCTTTTCAAAATTTTAACGGGGTCGCCCGAAAGTACCTGGCGCGGATCGAGGCCAATGGCTCGCTGGACCCCAGTTTCAACAGCGGCGCCGGACCCAACAGTGACGTGTCCTGTGTGGCGGTCCAGGCGGACGGCAAAATCCTGGCGGGCGGCCAATTTACCAGCGTGAATGGAATCACGAGAAATCGGCTGGTTCGGTTTAACGCGGACGGTACTTTGGACAGCGCCTTCAATCCCAACATAGACAGTTTTTTGCGCTGCATCGTCGTTCAACCGGACGGGAAAATCCTGATTGGCGGCGGATTTAACACGATCAATGGGCTAACCCGCTATCGGCTGGCGCGGCTGAATGCGAACGGCGTGGTGGACAATAATTTTGATGTCGGACCCTCTTATTGGCCCAATGGGACGGTCAACTCGATCGCGGTGCGGCCGGATGGCCGGGTGGTGATTGGCGGCGAATTCAATCGCATCAGCGGCTCCTACTATTACAACGGCGTCGGGCAATATGACGGCAATGGCGTCTTTGAGCCGTCGTGGAATCCTGGCAGCGGGGCGGGCGGCTCGAACCCCAAGGTCTATGGCATCGCCTTGCAGCCAGACGGCAAATTGACCGTGGCCGGCTTTTTCACTTACTTCAGCGACACTCCCCGCGGGCACGTGGCCCGGCTCAACAGCAACGGGAGTTTGGATACCGGGTTTGCGACGGGGGCGGGCGCCTCGACTTACACCTACAGTCTGCTGGCCTTGCCGGATGGCAAAACTCTTATCGGCGGCGCTTTTACCAATTACAACGGCACGGCACGGAAGCGCCTGGCGCGGCTGCTGGCCAATGGGAGCCTGGATTCCACGTTTGACCCCGGGGCGGGCGCCAGCGACGTGGTCAGCGCCATGGCGCTGCAACCGGACGGCAAGATACTGATCGGTGGTTATTTCACCAATTACAACAATGTCGCCTGCGGGTATATCACGCGTCTCGAAGGCGACCCGCCTTCGCCACCCCAGATCACCCAGCAACCGCAGGACCGAACGGTCCGGCAATACCAAACCACCAACCTGACGGTGACCGCCGTGGGCACGCCGCCGCTTTATTACCAGTGGTATTTTCAGGGAAATCCCATCACCAACGGCACAGCGGCGGTTTTGTCGCTGCCCAATGCGCAGCCTTCGGCGGCCGGCGAATACTATGTGGTGATCACCAATCTGGCCGGGGCGGTGACCAGCACAGTGGCGGTGGTGACGGTGCTGGTTTATCCCACGCTGGTTCAAAACCCGCAGAGCCAGGTGGTGGAAGCGGGGGCGACCGCCATTTTGACGGTGCTGGCGACCGGGACCGAGCCCATTGGTTACCAATGGTGGAAAGACGGCGCGATCCTGCCCGGGGAGACCGGCACCAACCTCGTGATCACCAATTTTCAGTTGGCCAACGCCGGCGAGTATTACGCGACCATCAGCAATGTGCTGGGTCTGGCTTACAGCAGTGCGGTGCGGCTGGACCTGGCAGGCCCGCCGATCATCACCGCGCACCCCACTAACACGGCCGCCTTGGAATGGGATTATGCCAGCTTCAAGGTGGTCGCCACCGGGACTCAGCCATTGAGCTACCAATGGTATAAGGACGGCCAGCCGGTGCCGCTGGTGGCCGGGGATGTGCTGGTTATCACGCCGGTGACCGCGAACGAAGTCGGCGGCTACACGGTGGTGATTTCCAATGCGCTGGGCGCGGTGACCAGTCAGGTCGCCACGCTGACTCTTCTGCAGCCGCCTTCCATTCTTCAGCCGCCGGCGAGCCAATTCGTCTGGGCGGGAGCAACGGTGGCTTTCGGGGTGGGCGTGGGCGGCACCGCTCCGTTCGCCTACCAATGGCGAAAGAATAATTCGGATCTTCCGGGCCAAACCAATGCCAGCCTGCTGCTGACTAATGTGCAGCGCTCGGACGAAGGCCAATACGCGGTGCGGGTCAGCAACGCGTATGGCCATATCACTAGCACGACGGCGGTGTTGCAGGTCTATGGGCCCGGCTCGGTGGACTTGAGCTTTGATCCAGGCCTTGGGCCGAATGATGCGATTGAATCAGTGGCCGTGGGGGCCGGCGATCACCTGGCCGTCGGCGGCTGGTTCACGTCTTTCAATGGACTGCCGCGGGGCCGGGCAGCCCGGCTTCTGCCTGACGGCGCGTTGGATCCGGATTTCAATCCCGGGACCGGCGCCAACAGCGCGGTTTATGCCGTGGCCACCCTGGCCAATGGTCAAACCCTGGTGGCCGGGCAGTTCACCGATGTGGATGGTTTGCCCAGAAACCGCCTGGTCCGCTTCGAGGCCAATGGCCAAGTGGATACCAATTTCAATCCAAACCTCGACAGTTTCGTGCGATGCATGGCCGTGCAGCCCGACGGAAAAATAATGATAGGCGGCGGCTTCAACACCGTGAATGGCGCCACGCGCTATCGCCTGGCCCGCCTCAATGGCGATGGGACCACCGATCCGTCCTTTGATGCGAACGGCAACTGGCCCAATGGCACTGTGGAGGCAATCGCCCTGCGGCCGGATGGCAAAGTGCTGGCGGGCGGCCAATTCAACAACCTGTCAGGCACGGGCTTCATTGTGCGCGGATTGGCCCAATATGATGCAACGGGCGCGGTGGACACCGCTTTCGGTCCTTTCAACGGTCCCAGTGGCGTCACGGGCGCCAGGATTTATTCCCTGGCTTTGCAGCCCGATGGCAAACTGGTGGTGGGCGGCTATTTTACCTATTTCAATGATGCCGCTCGCGGTCACCTTGCGCGGTTGAATCTCAACGGGACACTGGATGCCAGTTTCCCTTCCGGGGCGGGCGCGCTTGGCTCCGGGTCAACCATACGGGCCATCCTATTGCAGCCGGACGGCCGAATGTTTGTCGCAGGTTATTTCACCAATTTCAACGGGCAGGCGCGGCGATGCGTGGCCCGTTTGAATGGCGATGGCTCGGTGGACCCGCTGTTTGATCCTGGCTCGGGTCCCAGCGGAAATATCAGCAGCCTGGCCCTGCAATCGGACGGCCGGCTGGTGGCCGCCGGCCTATTCACCAATTTCAGCGGCGTGCCGCGCAACAGCCTCGTCCGCCTGGAAACGCAGACGCCGACGCCGCCTGGTTTTATCGCGCCCCTTTCAAGTTTGACCGCCATTGCCGGACAATCAAACAGTCTGTCCGTCAATATGGCCGGCTCGCCCCATCTCGCCTATCAGTGGTTAAAAGAGGGCCAGCCGCTCCCGGGGCAGACCAACAACATGCTGGTTTTTGACCCAGTCCGCCCGGAAGATGCCGGCAACTATTGGGTGGTCGTAACCAATCGGTTTGGGTCGGTGACCAGCGCGGTGGCGGCATTGACGGTGATTGTTCCAGTCAGCATAACCCAGCAACCGCGCAGCCTGGCGGCGCCCCCCAATGGTGATGCGGTTTTTACGGTGGCCGCGACGGGAACCCCGCCCATCCGTTGCCAATGGCTCTTTGAGGGGATGCCTTTGCCGGACGCCACCAATTTCTCCCTGACCGTGAGCTCCGTGCAGCCTGGCCAGGCCGCCGGCTACAGCGCCGTGCTCTCCAACGCGGCCGGGGCCGTCACCAGCCTGGTGGCGCTGCTGAACCTGGTGCAACCGCCGCAGATCAGTCAGCAACCCCTCGGCCAGACGGCCCGTATCGGCGGCAACGCCTCCTTTGTGGTCACCGCCTCCGGCGAGCCCCCGCTTCGCTACCAATGGCGCAAAGGCGGAGTGCCGTTGCCGGGCCAGACCGGCCCGGCGCTGGTCCTGCGCGGTTTGCTGGAGGACAGCGCCGGAGTTTATGATGTGCTGGTCAGCAACAGCGTGGGTTGCGTCGCCAGTGAATCCGCCACCTTGACCCTGGTGGAGGGCCCCCCTTTGGACACCGATGGCGATGGCATTCCAGACGTGATCGAGCTGGCGCATGGCTTTGATCCTCGGTGGCGGGGAGACGCCCTGCTTGACGCTGACGGCGACGGGCAGATTAACCTTTTCGAATGCCTGGCCGGAACGAATCCCCGTCATCCGGGCAGCGTCTTTAAAGTGAGTCGCGGACCGGAAAAACTGCCGGCGGGCGGCTGGCGGTTGCATTGGACGGGGGTGGCCGGAAAAAAATACCAGCTCCAACGCTGGAACAGCGAGGACCTGGCGCACCCCGGCAATCCGCCGTGGATTGAGGTGGTCTCCGTGATCGCCAGCGGCGAGGAGTGCTCGGTGGACGACCCGCAGGCGGGCAACGCCCGGAGGCAGTTTTATCGGCTCATCCTGGACGAGCCCACCGCGACCGGCGGCGGGCCGGTTGTTTCGGCCATCACTGCCGAGCCATCGCCAGCCTTGAGCGAAGGGACCGTGGTTTTGCTGGTGGTGGCGCAAGACACCAACACGGTGGCGGGGGTCAATTTCTACGACGGCCCGGCTTTGCTGGGCGCGGCCAGCCAAGTGGGGGCGGACACGTGGCGGCTGCTGTGGACGGTGGACCATTCGCAGGCTGGCCAGCACCAAATCAGCGCCCTGGCTTTCAACCTGTTGGGCGAGACACGCATTTCGCCGGTGCTCGCTTATTCGGTGGCGGTCACCAACCGGCAACTGCAGCAAAATGTGGGCCGGGTGGCCATCCGGGCCGACGGTTTTCAGACCAACAACTCGATCATCAATCCCTCCGGCAATGTGCGGTTGGGCCTGGTTCGGCTGCAAGGCTCCAACCAGGTGGACCTGGCCCCCGCCACCGGTATGGTTTCGGGCTGGGGCCAGGTGGCGGTGCCGGGGTTGGGAACAGTCTTCCAAGGCGCTTTTGAACTCGATCCTGTCACCGGCTGGATGCTCTACCGTCCGCCGCGCCTGCTTCGCGCTTCGCCGCAACAAACCAACGGATTGGCGCCCATTCCGCTAAACGCCGGTCTGACGCTTTTCCCGGAGGAGTTGAGCGTCAACGTGAACAGCGGCGCCCTGCGCGGACGCGGAATCGCCTGGTTGCGCGTGCTGAACTTTGCCCTCACCAACGCGGCGTTTGACGGGTCTTTCGACTTCGATCCCGCCACGCAAACCGTGGTTTACGACGGTACCATGAGCTTGGGCGGCGTGACCGGCGCCGGCCGCCATGTCATCAGAGTGGCCACGGCGGAATTTCTTGTCTCTGGCACGATTCATTTCCCGGCCGGCACGGCGGGAGAAGCGGTGGATTTAACCGGGGCGACGCTTGATCTGAAATATGCCGCCGGCAATCTGCCCGCTTTGACCGCCGCCGGGCTGCGCAATCAAACCCCGGCCAGTGGCTCTGTCGAAGCGGACGGCTCCTTGCGGTTGGCCGCGCCGCCGCCCACCCCGGCGGTGGTGCTGGCAAACCCCGACCAGTTTGTGCCCTTGGGCCCGGATGGCCAGCCGCTGGACGGATTGCGGCTGCAGGCGCGGGCTGATGGCAGCTTGCCGCCCTTTGAATACCGGCCGGTCGCCGCCAGCGCTCTGGGCAAAGGTCAGCATCTGTTTATTCGTTTTCCCAACGGCGCGACCGTGGTGTCGCACAACGGCCGCGATGAACTGGAATTTGTCCAAGCCCGGGCGGGCTTCGGCCCCGCCTCGCCCCTGCAACTGGAAGCGCCTTTGGAACGGCTGGCCGGCGCCCCCCGGCGGCTGCCCCTCGGCCCCCTGGACTTCAATGTGCTGGCGGCTTTGTTTGACCGGGACCCGCGGGATGGCCTGCCGGTGCGACTTTTCAACAAGCTGGCCCTGCTGTGGAAAGGCGGCCTGATTGATGAAGGCGGCATTCGCGCCGGCATGTTTGAGGCGCTCGACGCCGCTCTCCCGCTGCCCAAACCCACCGAAGGTTACCCGGGCTGGACTCTGAGCTTTGGCGCTTCGCGGGAGATCGCCATCCCCTTCTATGGCGAGTTTGCTTTGCTGGATGGCTCGGCCCATTCACCCCGGCTGATGGTGACCCGGGATAAGCCGTTGTGGCTGGGCGTCCGCGGCAATGGCCAGATTTGGGCCAAAGGGCGGGCGGAATTGGTCTTTCCGGACGGCCCGCGCTTCCAGGTGGACTTTGGCATTGACGATCCCAATTACCACCTGCAGTTGGTGGCCGACGGCTTGCATTTTCACGCGTTGCGCGGTTTGGGGCAGGCCTTGCCCTCCAGCGCGGCAGCCCTCCTGCCAGGGCCCAATCCCACGGCACTGCAGATTGACGAGGCCATCTTGGGGCTGCGGCAGTTGGACCAGGCATCCCTGCATTTCAACGCCGCCTTGAGCGGCCTGGGGATGGCGGATGGCATGGTTATGCCGGATGCGCCGCCGATTCCTTTCAGCCTGGCCGGCGCCGCTTTGGAGGCGTGGAGTTTCAACCTGCTGTCCGGCGCCCGGCAAACTTTGTCGGCGCTTGATCGCCAGCAGTTGGTTAAACAGGCGTGGCAAAAGGCTTCCGCCGCGCGCCATCTGGAGAGTGTGCTGCGCCAATACGTGGCGCTGGCGCGAGCGGGCAAGGCCGGCTTTGCCGGCGGCGACCCCGAGACGGCCGCCAGTCTGAATTCGGCCCGGGAAACGGTGCTGGTGACGGCCGTGAAGGAGAGCGCCAAACCGGAATCAGTCGCCAGTCTCAAGGCCATGCGTGAAAGCCTGGGATTGCTGGTGGAAGCCGAGGCCTTGATCCAATTGAGCGGCAGTCCCTCCGGCATCAGCGATGCGCGCCTCCAAAACGCCATGTCCAATCTTATCTGCCGTTTCACCAGCCAATACCTGGGCACGTTGGGAGTCCGCGTTGGGCAATTCACTCCCAACCAGAACCTGACCATCGGGGACATGGACCGCTATGTCGCGCAACAGACTTTGCATGACTTGGCCGATTTGCTTGCCGACGCGCAGAAGCTTGGGCTTGACCAGGGCCTCAACGCGCCGCTTCCGGAAGCCCTGGGGCAATTGGCCTATCGTCTGGAGGCCATTCTCGGCCGGGAATTGGCCGAAGCCGAACGCCAGACGGATTACCTCCGGTTCATGCGGGCCATGCTGGATTATTTCGACCTGCTCAGCCTCCACGAAGCCGGGATCATTCCGCAATCGGCTGAAGCGCCCGCGATGGCGGATTTGGAAACGCGGCTGGCGCAAAATTCGACGGCGGCCCTGGGGCAAAAGTTGAGCGCGCTCGCCTTGGCCGACGCCACCTGGGCCTTGCGAACGCCCCAGCGCCAAGCCGAGCAAATCCGCCAATTGCTGGACATCCTGCGGCAGGTGCCGCCCCAGGTCACTTTCGATCCGCAATCGTTGCGACGCGCCTATGACGACGCCGAAGCCGCCCTGGCCGGCGCCATTGGCGCCTTGGGGGCCGAGAGCCGGCCCGCCACGCTGACCGACTTGCTGGAGTTGGGCATTGTCCACGCGGCCATGCGTGATCGTTTCAGCTACCAAGCCCCGGTTTCCTGGGAAGACGCGCGACTGGCGGCGTTGGTGGATCGCCTGGCGCTCAAGGCCTTTGAGCAAAAATCATGGTCGGAATTGCACCGGGGCGCCGAAGCCTTGCTGGCCGAGGCCGGCCGGCAAAGGACCAACAACCATCTTGCGCGCAGCAGCCTTTATCTGGCGCAGGCCGCCAAATTGCTGGAAAAAGCCCACGCGGTGTCGGTTGCCCTGCTCGAAACCGAGACAAGCCGGCGGGCGGATTTGCAGTTGGTGGACATGCTGCTGCCCGGAGACATCAGCGTGGACAAACTTTTTGGCTCGGTGCGCTATAACCGGCTGAACCGCGAATTGCAGGGGGCCTTCGGCGGCCAATTGCGGATGCCGAAATTCAACCTGGCGCTGGAAATCCAAAACGCCTCCTTCAGCACGGGCGGGGCGTTTGACCTGAGCGCGTTTGGGACGGTTTCCGTCCCGCCGGAAAGCACGGCCGCCACCCTGACCATTCCGGCGCGCAATCCGTTTCATGTTTCCTTCCGCCCGCCGAATGACTTGCGCCTGAGCGGCGCGGCGGAGGTTGCCATTCAAAACGGCGGACCCGGCGAGGCGATGCGGTTCGAGGCCCACGCGGACCTGGCCGACCCGCTTTATTCCTTTGGTTTCTCCGCCGGCGGCCTGCGTTTTGGCATGGCCACCAACATTTACGGCACCATCCCGGTGCCCGACTTGGCGGCGCTGCAAAACTTCGGGCCGGATGCGCGGCTCGCGTTTAATGATTATTTTGCCGCGCTGGCCGCCACCGCCGAACCGCTGGCCGGTTTGATCGAGCCGCCCGTGTTCGCCGCCCTGGGCGAACCTCCCGATTTCGGGGAGGCCGCGCAAACCAGCGCCGCGGATCCCTTCAACGCGGCGGCCCGCGCTTTGCGGCTGGCGTTGCAATGGCCGGTGGAGCTGGGCCTCGTTCCGCCGGGCGCCAGCGCCCAACAGATCAGCGACGCGCTGGCTCCGGTGGCCACCAACCTGGTGAATGGCTTGCGCCAGGAAGCGCAGCGCGCCGCCAGCGAGGTGCTCCAGGCAAAGGCGGCCTTCCTCGCCGCGCCCATCGGCGAGCCTGCCGCCGCCCGGCGGCTGGCCGCGCTGTTGCGCGAGCAGGCCCGGATGCTCAACAGTCTGACCGGGGCGGTGTGGCAGGCGCAATCGCGGCTGCCGGGCTTCGCGCCCGGCGACCCCGCGCAGCAGCCGGAATTGCAGGCGTATTACGCGGCAATCCTCGAGGCCTACACCGCCATTTTTGATCACAGCGCCAAACTCCAGACGGCGGAAGATGCCCTGCTGGTTTTGGAAGGATTCCTGGCCGCGGAGGCGGCGGCCCAGCGGATCGGCTGGTCCGGTGGCGCCGCTGTTTACAACCAAGCGATACAAGTGGTCCTCATGGCCCGCGCTTTGCTGCTCAATTTGGCCGGGCTGGAGGCCAATGGCGAGGTTGGCCCCGAGGAGCAAGTCTTTCGCCGGCTGGATGACTCGCGCCTGGCGCGGCTCCTGCGGGAATTGCTGGAAATCGAGCAAACCTCGCAATTGTTGGGCGGCGGCGGCGACGCGCAAACTCACGCTCGGGCCGTCCGCAATATCCTCCTGCAACGCCGGGCCCTGGCCTTGGCCGAATTGAAGCGGCTGCGGGCCGCCAAATTCCCGAGCGGCGCCCGCGACGACGTGGACGGACTGCGGCAGGAGCGGGTGCTGGCGGCGGGCAATTGGCTGCTGGAGCTGCACAGCCTCATGCAGTTGAACGGCCTGGAATACCAGGGGTCCATGGAACATCTCGACGGCACAACGGGGACACTAACCGAATCCGCCGATTTCAACGCCGCCCTGGGCTTGGTGAGCGAAGCCGCCGGCAAGCTGGCCCGCTATTTGGACAGCGGCGCCGCCGAATTTGATCCCGATTACCTGGCCTTGTTCAACAGCCGCGGCGGCGCCGATTGGTTCAAACATTTCCCGGCCCGCGAACACGGCGAGCGGCTGCGAGCCGCCAAGGGGCGCGCGGATGCGCAGGTCAACCTGCTGCAATCCTGGCAGGCCAGCTTGGATTCTTTGGCCAAACGGCAGTTGGCGCGACTGCAATCCGGCGGCGCCGCTGTTTTCCAATTCCCCTTCGCCGACGCGGAGGAAGCGGGCCGCGGATTGGTGGGATTGGCGCTGGTGATAACGGAAACCGGCTTGGCGGTGGGCACGGGGGGCGCCGGCGCCAACGCCAACGAAGCGGCCATGGCGGCGTTTGAGGCGCTCTATGCGGCTTATGCGGCACGGGTGCAAATCCTGGCCGAAGCGCAGCGCGCCTGGTGGCTGGTGAACCGGGCCAACCAGGTTTTGCTGGAGGGCTTGGCCGGCAAGCTCAACCAGGACTTGAACACCGCCGAAACCGCCGCCTACAACGCCGCCACCGCCACCATGGGTTTGGGCCGGGGCATGCTGGCGGCCTTTAAGAACGATGTGCTGCTCAAGAACCGGCGGATTGACCTCTCCCTGCCGGGCGATGTGCTGGTGCGCCGGGTGGCTGGCGACGTGACCTACAACCGCCGGACCGGCTTGCTAAGCGGCAGCTTTTCCGGGCGCGTCGAATTCCCGGACCTGCCGAACGCCTTCTTTGAAATCCAGCAGGCCACCTTGAACAACAACCTGCAATTCAGCATTGACGCCATAACGTCGGGGCCGCTGCCGGTTGAAGGGGTGACGCTAACGGCGCAGGTGCATGCCGCCGGCGGCAGAAATCTGCCCATCCAATTTACCGGCGCCGGCACGCTGGTCGTGCGGGACGGCCCGACCTTTAACGCCACGGTTGGCTTTGACCAGGCCCAACGAAGGCTCTCCTTTGACGGCCAGGCCGGCAACCTCCAGAGCCTGCGGTTCACCGACAACCTGGTGCTGTTCAACGCGGGGTTCGGTTTTACGATTCATCCCCAGGGCGCGGAATTGCGCGCCAACGGCTCAGCGGGTTTCTTCGCCAAGGGCGCTCTGCCCGAGCCGCCCGCGCGAGAAAACTTCCACCTGATGGCGGAGAACGCCCAAGCGGTCATTGCGTATCAGCCGGGGCGGGTGGACATCGTGTTGAGCAATGGCACGCTGCGGCTGCCGGATATCTTCGAGGCGGGTCTTTGCCCCAATCCGCCGGCCCACGGCGGTCCTTCCATCTCGTTGAACCCCGCCCATCCGATTCGCGCCACTTTTCTCTCCGATCCGCAGCCTCCCGCCTCCAGCCTCTCCTTCAGCGGCGAGCTGCAATTTGCCAACCTCGGCATCAAGCCCACTTCGATCGAGGGCCTGGGCGCGGAGCTGTGCGCCGCCACCTTCATCTTCGACAGCGACCGGCTGCCGGTTTTCACCAACATCAACGGGGTGGCCAAAATCCCCTTGCCCAAGGGCCAAACCACCACCGTCGAGATCATCAAGGGCGCCTGGTCGCTGGATGGCCTGCCCAGCGGCACCATCGCTCTGGGCAACGACCTGACGCTGCTGGATCAAGGCGGGGTGGTTTTCACCCTAATGGGCCGCAGCAATGAAAACTGCGCGGCGGGTTGCGCGCTGACGGTTCACCCCGCCGCTCCGGGACAAATTCCGACGGTCGTGCTGAGCGGCGGCATCAAACTGACCCTGCCGGCCAGCATGTTGACCGGGGCCGAGGGGGATACGGTGGCCTCGACCGTATGCGGCTCGCTCACTTTGCCGCCGCCGCCGGAATATCCGCGCCTGGCGCTGGAGACGCTCGAGTTCTCAGGCAACTTCCACCTGGGCGGCGCCGATGGTCTGTTGATCACCAACGCCCTGATTTCAATCGAGGGCCTCACCAATCTATTTGACCTCAGCGATGACCGACCCCTGGTGTTTCGAATCGGCGGCGCGCTGCACATTCCGAGCGGCCCCGCTTTTATGCTGGAAGACGCCAAATTCACTTTCTTCGATCCGCGGCGGCTGCCGCGGTTCAGCGTGGCGGCGCTGGGCTATGACGCCACCCAGTTCGACCTGGTGCAAATGCTGCCGGCCCGCGTCAGCAAGGCCACCCTCCGCTTTCTGGAACCCAGCGCCGAGCTGCCTTATTACCTGGCCCCCACCAACCTTGAATTGACGATTAGCGCTGATGTCAAACTGCCGCCCGGCGCGGAGAATCCGGTCATTGCCGGCCGGGTGGATAATGTGTCGCTGCGGATCACGCCGGAGGGTTTGCTCGCGGTGCGGAGCATCGCGGGGCTGGGCCTGGAAATTGGCGGCTTCAATCTGCCGCCCATCGAGGACATCGGCGGCAAGCTGTATATCGGCGGGCTGGAAAATCCCCAGACCATGTATTTCGCCGGCAAGGCGGCGGGCAGCTACAACGGCTATAAAATCAAATTGATCGTGGCGGTGAACATGCAAGGGCCGATTGGCGTTTGCCTGGATGTCAACGCCGGCAACGTCGGCATTCCTCTCGGCCAGACCGGCTTCCTGATCACCGGCGCGTCCGGCGGCTATTCATTCCTTAATAAAAACGCCAGCCCCTGCGATTTCACCAGCTATATTGACCCGGATGGCAAGCCTTTGGCGACCTTCAATTTCCCGGCCGTCATCAGTTGGGAGACGCTGCGTTCGACCATCCAGCGGGCGGTGAACTCGGCGGCCGCGCTGGCGCCGATTCCACAGCCCCCGACCCTGGTGCGCGGCTCGGCGGCGGATGGCTGCTGCGGGGCCAGCCTGCTCAAGGCCGCGCTGCCGCGCCAGCCGCGCAACAACCAAAACAGCAACATTGAATGCCCCGGTCCCTGTCCGCCCCCCACCATCAACATCTTCTGCCAGCCGCACCCGGACCAGGCCAAATACCCCAACCGCGTCATCGCCAAGTTCACCTCCATCAGCGAGCCGGTTCTGAACGACGTGTTTGGCATACGCCGCGACACCGTGGCCGCGCTGGGCTCGTCAAACCTCCAGATTGCCACCAACCTGGCCAGCCGGATTCGATCTTTTGTCACCACCAATGTGCCGCCCCCCAATCCCGAATTGCTGCCGGGCGACCGCTACGCGCTGATGGTGGCCGCCATTAACGAAGAAATGAACGCCATGGAAGCCGTTTGCTCCGAGGCCATCCTCAGCGCGTTGCAGACCAACCAGGCCTCCGACAAGGTTTACGACATCATCCGCGAGGTGTTTTACGCGGGCGCGCCCTGCGCGGATATCACCTTGATGGTTTCCGGCACCTTCACCCACATGGCGGTGTCCGCTTTCCTATCCGGCACGGTGGGGGGCATGATCAGTTCGGCGGGCTCGGGCGGTTTTTTCGGCTACATGAACACCTTGGGCATGCCCGCCGGACAGTCCAAATTCTTCCTCGCGGCAACCGACGACCAAGGCCTGCCCAATCCGTCTTTCTGCGGCCAAATTTCGCTGGTGTTCGGCCCGCTCGAGTATGGCAATTTGCAGGTGGGCTACAAATGCCGGGATTGCGTCACGGGCATCCTTCGCGAGTTTGGCAAAATGGCGCTCTGCCTGGGCGACCCGCTGACCTTCCAAATCTCCCAGAAAGTCGCTCCTCACCTGGCGACCAACAATTTTGCCACCGGCGCGCAATGGCTCAACGCCATGAGCGACGCCGAAAAGATCGCCTTTATGGCCGAGCTGTTCCAATTGCCGCCGGAGCAGGTGAACGGTTTGGCCGATTGCTTCCGCCAGCAATTCTCCGCCGCGATGGATGTCTTGCAACCCTATCTTTCCGTCTGCGGGACCACACACGTCAAAATTTTTGGCCTGCCCACCAGTGTCACCGCCGGCGAAGGCCAGTTTGAGATGACCAAAACGAACATGGCGGGCGCTTACACCTTCTCGGTTAGTGGATTCCTGGGGTGGCTCTTTCGCATTGGGGAACTTTTTCCGCCCTTTGAGGAAGGCAGTGCCGGATTTAACTATCCCTATCCGTCGGTGGAGAGTTTCCTGGTGGCCGCCTTGGATGGCAAATACTCGAGCCCGGAATCGATCAAACAATACGCCAACGAATCTTTTGATTTCCTGCTGCAGCGGGCCACTTTCACCCTGAGCCACCGGGTCAACCCCCTGGGCTTTGAGGTGAGCAGCAGCCAGGGGCGCATCATCATGCCCAACCTGACCAACCACCCCTCCAAGCCCGGCAGCGGTTATATTCCCATCGAGCAGCGCTTCCCGGAGAATCCCAAGCCCAGCCGGCGCGACCTGCTGATCATGATGCTGAACCAGCATCGGCTGGGCGATCCGTTCTGGACTGGCACCCCGGAGGAGATGGCCGCGCTGGACGCGCGCCTTGCCGGCCTGAGTTTCCGCCACGACTATTTCCCGCGCGGCGGGCTGGCGGGCGGCATGAAAGTGGACTTCCCGAAAGTGCTGACGGAAAAGCCGCCCCCCTACTTGAACGCGCTGTTGGATTTGAACAGCGGCATGCAGCCGCTGGACCGCCTGCTCAACGCGATGGATTACATTCAGAATTACCTCCTTCAGGCCACCAACCGGGCAGCCTTGACCTTCTATGCGCCGGCGCCCAACCCGCCCTACCTGACCAACAGCGCCGGCGAAAACCTGGGGCCGCGCGAATTGCTGCAAGCGATCATGACCTTTGACGCCGATGCTTTTGACCCCTCGGGGCCCACGCCGCTTTACTCGATGGAGGAGGCCTTTGTGCAGGGGCACATATACGCTTCCTTGTTGGGCGTGCCGATAGCCACCGGCATTGTCTCGGCGCTGCCGCCGGGGCCCGAGCGCGATTACGGCCTGCTCGAAGCGCGAATCAATGGGCCAACCACCGATTGGCTGACCAACTTTGTCACCCAGGCCGATCTGGTCTTCGAACTCCGGCAAGCCCCCTTGCTGCCCATCAGCGTGTGGGCCAGCAATGCGTGGATGGAACTTAATAATGTTTATACCAACCCGCCTCCCAACGCGGAGGCCGCCTACCAAGCCAAGGCGCAGGAGTGGATTTACTCTTTGGCGACCAACCTGCCCAAGGTCAAGCTGACGGCCGATCTGGCCCTGACCATGCCCGACCCGATTGACGATGTGCTCAGTTTCAACGGCGGCGCGCATCTCCACGCCTATTCGCCCCGCTACGAGACCAATTATCTGCCGGGCGACTTGAGTCCGCTGGCCCGCGCCCGCCGCAATGGCGGGATCGCCCTGACCGGCAATTTCGATTTGCGCGCCGGCGCCACCGTGCTGGCCTCCATTCCCAACGCCGAACTGAGTGTCACTCCCAAAGACAGCGGGCTGCCGTACCTGAGCGGGCATTTCCAAATGCCGTCGCTGGATTATGGCCTGCTGCGATTCAACAACGTGGCGGTTGATTTTGTCAGCGATCCCAACCCCAGCTTTGCGGCCGGCGGCACGTTGACGCCCGTCGGCTTGGGCCAGTTTTTGATTGAACCGCTGGCGGGCAACTCGCTGACCGGCCAGGTGAACGTGGCCCGAACCGGACCGAACCAGGCCGCCGCCCATGTCTATATCAGCCCCGCGAAACTGCGCCTGCCGTCGCTGTACGACGAGCACTTGCTGATTTTTGGCGCCCATCCCAATGCGCCTTTCGAATTCAACTCGGAGGGGCCTTGGACCGCGTCGCTGGGCATGACCAGCGGACTGACCTTGAAAGCCGGCGGCGTGACTTTGGTGCAACTCGCCAACGGCTCGATGCAGGCGTTGAGCTTTTCGGGCCACGGCCTGAATGTTGGTTCCGTCAGCGCCAGAATCAGCGGCGGCAGCCAGTTGACCATTTTCCCGGGAACCGCCTACCAGCAGCAAATCACCCTGCTGCCGGGCGTGGATGCCGCAGTCGCCATCACCAACGATGGCACGTTTGAGATCAGCGGCAGCCTGGGAGCGAATATGGCGCTCAATGGCCTGAATCTGCCGGTGACCGGCATGTCCGCCGGCGGCACTTTCCGGCTGACACAAAACGGATTAACCGTTGCCGCCCAGGCCAGCGGCGGGGTCTTGAGCACGGTGGGAACCCCATCGGGATTCACCGGCCAGTTGACCATTAACCGCGATGGCACGGCCAGCCTCAGCGGCAACCTCACCGTGCAGCCGTTTGGCAATAATTATTTCCGTTTGGAATCCCCCACGGGCGGCGCCATCACCGCCAGCTTGAGCAATAGCGGCCTGCAACTCTCCGGGGTCCGTTTCGTGGCCAAAGACCAGGTGCGCGAATTGTTCCGCGTCAATTTGCCTTCCTTCACGGTGGCGGGGGATGGCGATTTCAACGTCAACTTCACCCCGCCGGCCAGCGTGGCAATTGGCGGTTTTCCGATGGGCTCGGTCAGTTTTGAACTGCGCCGGTCCGGCGGCCTTTGGGCGATCAACAACCTGGCCGCCAGCTTGAATGTGGCCGGCCTGGGCAATCTCGGCTTCAGCGGCAACATGAACAACGCCGGCCAACTGGCGCTGACCAACACCCTGGCCAGCGCCGACCTGTTTGGCTTCCCCACCGCGCGGATGACCAACATCCTCGCCCGCGCGCCGGGCGGGTATCGCGCGAAGGTGCTGGCGGACAACCCGGTGGCTTTTTGGCGGCTTGGGGAGGGCAGCGGAACCAGCGCCACCAATGAAAACTATGCGGCTGGCTTGAACGGAACCTATGTCGGCGGCCCGGCCCTTAAACAGGATGGCGCATTGGCGGACGATGCAAACTTTGCCGTTTCGTTCAATGGCAGCGGCCAATATGTGCGGGTGCCTCATATCAGCCAACTCAACCTCTTGAATACCAACCTGACCATCGAGGCCTGGGTCAAGGTCAATGCTTTCAACCAGAATTGGCAGGCGGTCATCGCCAAGGGCGACAGCTCCTGGCGGTTGCATCGGCATTACGACAGCAGCGTGCTCTCCTTCGACACCACCGGCACCACGCCCAGCGAGCTGAAAGGCAAAACCGCCGTCAACGACGGCCAGTGGCATCATGTGGCCGCGGTTTTCGACGGGCAAAAGAAGTATTTGTTCGTGGACGGACGGCTGGACGCCATGACCCCGGTCACCGGCAGCATCAGCGGCAACAGCTCGAACATTTGGATTGGCGGCAACGAGACGTATCCGGCCCGCTGTTGGAACGGGCTCTTGGATGAGGTCGCCATTTACCCGCGCGCCTTGGCGGCGACAGAAATTGCCGAGCATTACCAAAGCGGCGGCGCCCCGGCCATGTTCAGCTCGCTCAACGTGGACTTGGGCAATTTCGGGTCGGTCAACCTGCAAGGCATGATCGGGCCCGATGGCGTGTTCCAATTCCAAGCCGGCCCGGTGGACATCCATTTCGGTTCCCTGCCGCTCACCCAGGGCACGGTGAATTTTTCCAGCACCGGAACTGTCAGCAGCACCACGTTCGCCTTTGACGCCAGCCTCGCCATTCCGGGCGCGCCGCCCGCGCGCCTGAGCGGCGCCATGAACGGCGCCGGCGCGGTCAACCTGCACGGTGATTTGGCCAATGGCGCCCTCGCCATCTTTGAGCTGCAAAACCTGGCCTTCGATCTCGGCGGCACCGTCACCGCGCCCACCCTGAGCGCGGCAGGAACCCTGGCCGTCGCCAATTTGGGCAGCCTCAGTTTCCAAGGAACCATCGAGCCCAACGGCGAATTCGCCCTCACCAATATCATAGACGCCAACAGCACCTTCCTGGAGAATTTCCCCATCCACGCCTTCACCAATGTTTTGCGGAAAGCGGCGCGAAACTACCGCATGGTGACGAGTGGCGATCCCCTGGTTCCCGCCGACAAGGGCGACGAACCCGCCGGCTATTGGCGCCTGGGCGAAACCAGCGGCACCAACGCCAACGACCTCAGCAAAAATGTATTCGATCACGACGGGACTTACCTGGGGGGGGTCACCCTCGGCCAAGCGGGCGCTTTGTTGGGCGACGGCAATGCCGCGGTGCGCTTGGATGGAAGTTCCGGGCGCGTCGAAATACCCGGCGAATCCGCGTTTGATTTTGCGACGGCGGTGTCCGTCGAAGCCTGGATCAAGGTGCCTTCCGGCTCCTGGAGCGGTGCGGGCGCCGGCTGGATGGCCATCGTCACCAAAGGCGACAGCTCGTGGCGTTTAAGTCGCTATTCCAATACCCGCCAGGTCTCCTTCGACACGACACGCGCGGATGGCCAGCATCATTCGCTCCCTTCCGTGCGCAATTTGGATGACGGCCAATGGCATCATGTGGCGGGCGTGTATGATGGGCAGGTGAAATACCTCTATGTGGATGGCGTGCTTGAGGCTTTTGCCCAATACGCGGAAACCCTCAAACAAAACGATTATCCGGTAATGATCGGCGCCAACGCCGAAGCCGCGGGCCGCTATTTCAACGGTTGGATGGACGAGGTGGCGGTTTACGGCCATGCCTTGACGCCCGGGCAAGTGCTGGACCATTACCAGGCCGGAGGCGGGGCCATTTTAAGCACCCGGCTCAAGTTCAACTTTGGGCCGCTGGCCGATTTCGAGCTGATTGGCGGACTGGCCACCAATGGGGCCGCCGTCTTGCAGGCGGGGGCGAACCTGAGCCTGGGCCTGTCCGGCTTTGATTTCGCCGATGGCTACCTGGCCTTCACGCGCTCCCCCGGCCAGTCTCCATCCTGCCTGTTGCATGTGGGCGGCGATCTCAACATCAACGCCGCCATCCTGGATTTTGACGCGCGAATGCGCGGCCACTTGGCGGCCAACGGACAGGTCAACTTGCAGGCCAACGGCATCAATGCCACGGTCCTTGGTTACGGATTCCGGGACGCCTATTTCCAACTGCAAAACGATGTGAATTACAATGGCGCCCTTTCCGCCGGCGGCACCTTGAACCTGGGCAATAATTTCCCGCCAAAAACCTTGAGCGGGACCATCAACTACAACAACGCCGTCAACCTGAGCTGGAACGGCAGCTTGTCCCTGGGCGGATTCACCTCCGCGGCAGGGTCATTGACTTTGAACAACGCCAATGGGTTAAGGGCCGGCGGGAGCTTTGACCTGAGCGCCGCAGGCGGGCAGTTCAACCAGAATTTTGGGTTCAATGGCGCGGTGCAGACCGACGGCAACTTCAGCCTGACGGGGAATGGCTCGCTGAATATCGGCGGCAAAGCGACGGTCAACAGCGCCTTCACCCTGGCGCGCACCGGGGTCACGGGCAACACCACCCTGCAATTGGGCGGGACGGCGGGAAACCTGGACATTTCCGTGAGCCTGACCGGTCTGGGGATCAGCATCGCCGGATCGAAAAACGTGGACACAGGCTGGATCAAGTTTTTCGATTTTGCGGCGCCTAACAACGACTGGGACATCTGGGCCCGGACCCAAGGCACGCTCAGCCTGAGTTGCGCCAACAATGGGTCTTTGTCCGGGACGTTCAATTGCACCTTCGCCGTTTGGGAAAAATTGGCCGGTTGGACCAATCCACCGGACGACATTAATGAATCCAATCATCGGGGCAGCTTTAATGCCGCCATTAGCTCCGACGGCGGTTTCACCATCAATTTCAGTTACGACGGTGTGGAGTGGGATCCCCCGGGCAACAACTGGGGTTTTGACCTCTGGTAACACCCGTTATCGGCGACGCAGCGTTACTGGCCAGGCCTCGGGAGGCAATGCGCGATTTGTCGCCGTGCGCGCCGCGAACGTCGTTTTCCAAACAAGCACTTTTGGGGCAGGCGCTGAATGGACGAAAGAAGGTTCAAATTTTCAATGATCAATGTTCAAGCAAATTACAAGTTCCAAAATACAATGGCCCGACGGGCGCGCGGGACGCCCTTGAGCCTTGGTCATTGAATCTTCCTGGCGATTTGAACCTTGTTGCTTGAACCTAGATTCCGCAGTTGGAAGAGAGCGGGGAAGATGTAAACCACGGATGAACACCGATGAACACAGATTCTGAAGCAGGAATGACCTTCACCCGCCAGGCGCCAGCCTCTGTTTTCGCAAGTCTGGTTCTTCGCTGTTTTCGGTGGAATAACGCCGCCAGCCCGGCAGGGCGGTAGAAAATAGCCCACCCTTTCAAGGGTGGGATGCGGGTGCAGGACGGCCCAAAGTCCCGGAGGGACGAAAGCAGATCTTCGGAGGGGCGGCGAGCTCGGGCCAGAGTCCGCGCAAGTTCAGCAGGCCAAACGCAAAGACGCTGAGGCGCAAAGTCGCAAAGAATTAAAATTCTTTTCTCCCAACCACAAACTTCATCTTCGCGGCTCTGCGGCTCTGCGCCTTGGCGTTAAATTCCCTGCGCCCGCTTCAACGCCGGGAATTGCCTCTTTACAATTCACCACGTTCCCCGTCCGCCAATGCCCATAGCGCCGACGGCAGCTCCGCTAGGAGCGGCATGGTTGTAGCAGAGCCACGCTAATATGATTCCTCCGCCGTTTGGGGCGGCCTTTTCATGCTGTTCGTTGCCCGCCAGATTCGGGTCATCCCGCCCCAAACGGCGTCAGGGTTGTTGGGGCCGGGCCAGGCTATAAACATGCCGCGCCTGACGGCGCTAATACCCGCCTTCCATTGACAACGCTGGGGATTTGCCTTTCGGCATTCACCGCGTTCCCGATTTCTTGCAGATAGCGAGAAAGCACTTGCCGGGCTCCTTGACGTTGCCAGTGGAATTGCCGGAAACAAGTTACCGTGCATAACGCCGGGCCTGGGGTTTTCGATAGCGCGGTTTCCCCTCACCCCTCCCCTCTCCCTTGGGGAGAGGGAGACCCGTTCGCCAGTGCTCGAAGTCATCGGGCGCCGCGGTTTCACAATGCGCCGCCTGCGATGTTTCCCTCTCCCTGGGGGAGAGGGACCAAGGGTGAGGGGAAAGGGCGTCAACGAAGGCGAAGGGTTTCCGTTTTCCAACAGCGGGTTGACCGATCCTCCTGGCTCCGCCTTCACCCACTGGAAACGTCGAGCAACCGAAAAGGGGCTTTACACTAATTTCACGAATTCTCACAAATTTAAACCTGGATTCCGCAGTTAGAAGAGAGGGGGGAAGCGGTAAACCACGGATGAACAACGATGAACACCGATGCTGAAGCAACCATGGCCTTCACCCGCCGGGGGCAAGCCTCTGCTTCCGCAAGTCTTTGGTATCCGTGTCCATCTGTGTTTATCCGTGGTTGAACTGCGGTTTTTAGGTTAAAGGGGTGCCACGCGAAACGGTTAAAACCGTTGCGTTGCGTTCCGGGACGCCCATCACCCCGCTGAAGCGGGGTGTTAATGAGACAGGGCGCTTGCAGAGGCGCGCCCGCGTCGGCGCAAGTTCAGCAGGCCAAACGCAAAGACGCGGAGGCGCAAAGTCGCAAAGAATTAAAATTCTTTTCTCCCAACCACAAACTTCATCTTCGCGGCTCTGCGGCTCTGCGCCTTGGCGTTAAATTCCCTGCGCCCGCTTCAACGCCGGGGATTGCCTCTTTACAATTCACCACGTTCCCCGTCCGCCAATGCCCATAGCGCCGACGGCAGCTCCGCTAGGAGCGGC
>Ga0101944_10001229_pt1 | contig 56687 bp, 51 predicted proteins | sample DewCreD2012metaG_FD_75245 | JGI IMG/M metagenome (GOLD analysis project Ga0101944, IMG submission 75245) | Hot spring sediment bacterial and archeal communities from British Columbia, Canada, to study Microbial Dark Matter (Phase II) - Dewar... ...
AAACAATGTAAACAATGTTTTTTTTCATTAGAATCTCATTTGTTTTGAGTTTACTTCCCGCAAAAATATATCAAAGAACAACTTACAGCTATTTCAGCCACACTTTTTGACTATTATACCCATTCCGAATTCATTTCGGAATCTTAGGATTGATTATGGAGAAAAAAAAGAACCCGAACCAAGTTCGGGTTGACATAAAATTATTATGATAAAGCTCTTATGCAAATACTAATTAAATTATATTACATTCCTTCGCCAACATTAATATCCACGCGGTCGTTTGAGCGCGAGGTGTTTTTGTAGTTGTTGAAGTTGTAGCTCAACGATAATCTGAACACCGGCGCTTCAGGACGGAAAGAACCGATCATATTAAAATTAGAACCGGTACTTATAAATCCAAACTTACCTGTGTTAAATAAGTTTTGTGCGCTCAGAGTTGCAACAAGCTTTTTATCCATAAATTCCTGGCGTGCAGAAATTGTAAGCATAAAAATAGGATCGGTTGTTTGCTGGATATCAACTTGTTTACCAAAGTAATTCATCATTAACTGAATCCTTGTAGTTGGCGATAAAATAAAAGTCGAGTTTAATCGTGACGACCACGAGAATTTTTCCGATGAAAGATCAACACCGCTTATCATTCCTGTCATTTTTCTGTTGAATAAATTAACAGAAGGATCTAACCGCAACCACGGTATTAATGTAATACTTGTAGAAATTTCTGCTCCGGCAACTTCGTTTGTTGCGGCATTCATAAAGGACATTGTCATATATCCGTTTTCATCAAGACGCTGAGTTCGTAAAATAGAATTGTCGGATTTACGGTAATATGTCTGTGCGGAGAAGAATAATCCTTTTAAGAAATATTGATAGTTCAATTCAAACGAATTAGTAAGTTCCGGCAACAATCCCGGGTTACCTATAAAAGTTACATACGAATTAGAAAAGTTAGGGAAGGGGTTTAACGCCATTTCCTGTGGACGATTTATTCTTCTGCTGTAGCTGAATTGAAGCTGCTGCTGTTGATCAATGCTGGTTGAAATATTAAGTGTCGGGAAAAGATGAATCTGATTGTACTTGTAATCCTTGCCGGTAGTTTTTTGATCTAACAGACGGTCCGTTTGTTCTAATCTTAATCCAAGCTGATAATTAAATCCAGATAACAGATTTGAATAAGTTGCGAAAGCAGAATAGATGTTGTTGCGGAAACCAAACTTGTTGCTGTAGGTCGGATTAATTACCCATTGCTGTGACGAAAGAACAAACTCCCGGCTTTGAATATCTAAATTATTGTAGAAGAAATTCGCCTGAAGTCCGGTTTCGAATTTTGACTCTTTGCTGAATGTATAAGAATAAACAGTTCTGAAACGTCCTTCATTTCGCTTGGTGTTATTTGTTAATTCATCAAGATTCGATTGATTTATAATTTGCTGGAATGATCCATCTGTAATATATTCTGTTGTTCTTTGTGTAGAAGGGAGAGAAACATTCGTATAATTTAATTCAACTGTCAGCTCATCAACTTTTGGAGTGAATTGCTGACTGAAAAACAGAATTGAATTAAAATATCTTACTGCATAGTTATTTCTGTCATCACCAAGATTATAAAAGGCGGAAGAGGGATTTAACGGATCCATATTACTGAATTTGAAAATAGAACTTCTGTTAATGTTTACATCACCATATGAATTAGTAAAACTTATAGAACTCGTATTGCTGAGGGAATAATCAACAGCGGCTTTTGCTGTGTAATTCTCTCTCATAAAATTTCCGTTTACATCGGTATTAAGATAGTATGAACCATTTTGTGTAAAAGAAGTTCTGTCGAATAACTGGTTCATATAATTTGTATTCTTTCTGTAATCAAAGCTTCCGGAAATATTATAATCGCCGCTCTTATAGTTAAGTGTAAAATCTCCGTTATATTTTGTTCTGGATCCAAGTCCGGCATTAACAATTCCATTCATGTTATCGGTTTCTTGTTTCTTCATTACGATGTTAATTATTCCGGCTGAACCCTCGGAATCATATTTTGCAGAGGGGTTTGTAATTAATTCAATACTTTCTACAAGGTTAGCGGGAATTTGTCTTAGAGCATCTCCGCCCTGTATCGGGTATGGTCTGCCGTTTACCTGAATTGTGAAATTTGAACTTCCGCGGAGCGAAACATTTCCATCCTGATCAACCTGAACAGACGGTTGATTCTGTAATACATCAAGCGCGGTTCCGCCGGAAGCATTTATATTCTGACTTACATTAATTACTTTTTTATCGAGCCGTAATTCTTCAGATGCTTTCTCGCCAACTACATTTACTTCTTTCAATTCAACATCTGTGTTGTAAAGTTTTATTGTTCCAAGGGAAGACTCATATTTTTCTTTTTCGATCTTAACATTCGCGATTGTCTGCTTTTCATATCCGATGTAGCTAACGGTTACATAATAATTTCCTTCGGGCAAGTTTGAAAAAACCAGCTCGCCGTTATTGCCGGAAACGGTTCCACCGACAAAGGAAGAATCTTTTGTGCTATGAAGAGTTACGTTAGCATATTCAATCGGTTCGTTTGTTTTGCCGTCGAGGATTTTTGCTTTAATTGTTCCTTTTTTGGTTGAAGCGTCGTTATTAGGAGCTGCAATTGTTGTTAGAGAGAAGAGAATTATTAAAAAAACTGCATTTATGTAGTGTAATCGCATTATTTACCTTTCCAAAGATTTATGATTTCTATATAGACAAGACGTCTTCTTTGCCTAAAAAGTTCCTTGATCGGTTAAATTTTTATTAGTGTTGAGCTGGGGGATTGTGTTGAGGATGGAATAATTGGCTTACATTTTCATAAACAAAGACGTGTTGTCGAAATGGAGTGAGCACCGAGGTTTGTGCTGTTAAGCGCTGCCTCCCTACGTTAATCACCAACATACTTTGACCATCTTTTGAATTCGTTTTCCCACTTCTCAATGTTTTGAGGAGTCTTGATAGATTGAAGAATAATTGGGATTTCTGAAAAGAATCTGGCCGCCGAACCTTTGGGTCCTCGAATCGTCCTTCCATCACCGAATCTTGCCACATAAAGGAGATATCCCTTTTTTGCTTTGAATTTATCACGACTCTTGAGAAGTCGATCCAGTTCTTTGCGAGCTGTTCCTTCACTAAGTTCCCGGCGTTCTTTTAATTCAATGACGACCCATGGTTTTTCCTTTCTAAAGATGACTATGTCGGGATGAATCCCTAAACCTTTTAGATAGGGCTTATTGAGTACTTTAAATCGTTCTGGCTTTGAATCCACCTTGGAGATAAATTCAGTCAGAAGGCTCCATACTACGGATTGTAAATCGGCTTCAGAAAGAATGTGGAAATCCCAATATTTCTCGAGCACTTCCACCTTGAGGTCAGTCTTTAGGTACTTGTTCAAAGCATTAATACCAAGTTTGGACATTGTAATATCTCCTTAATGGGAGGTTGCTCTTAACTATATAGAAACGAATAAATTTTCATCACAAATTATTTTTATAATTGTTTATACGCAATCTTTCCGTTTACAATTGTGTACAGAACCTTTGTGTTCAAAATTTCTTCGTCGGTACATGTTAACAAATTATTTGACAGAACAGTTATATCGGCAAGCATTCCCGGTTTTAGCATTCCTTTTATATTCTCTTCGAAGGATGCATAAGCCCCATTAACGGTATAAGATTTCAATGCTTCTAAGCGAGTCATCTTTTGTTCGGAATAAAATGTTAAACCATCGGATAATTTTCTTGTAACTGCGGAGTAAAAACATTTTACCGGGTCAACATCTTCAACGGGTGCATCGGTTCCGTTACAGATTATAGCGCCGCTGTTCAATAATTTTTTCCATACATAAGCGCCTTCTTCTGCACGCGCATCGCCAATTCTTTCGGGCACAAAAGTAGCATCCGAAGTACAATGAACACTCTGCATTGCTGCAATAACACCAAGCTTAGCAAAGCGCGGTATATCCTGAGCGGAAAGATGTTGAGCATGTTCAATACACCAGCGTAAATCTTTTTTGGCGGGATTCTTTTTGAAAACCTCTTCGTAAATATTCAGCACTTCTCTGTTTCCCCTATCGCCGATAGCGTGAATCCTCATCTGGAATCCGTTTGCAATTGCGAGCTCGGAAATCTTTTGTAAAGTTTCAATCGGTGTTACGTTAGAACCGGAATGTGTCGGTAAATCCGAGTATGGTTCAATCATCCACGCGCCTCTTGAACCAAGAGCGCCATCAATATATTGTTTGATAGAACGGACGGTTAAAAAATTGTTTGCATAACCAATAAGTTTGTAATCAGCTAATTTCTCTTTCATCTTGTCGTAGGTATCGCCTATCATAACATTTAAACGGACCGCAAGTTTATTTGAATCGGCTTGCTGTTTAATCAAATCGATCAATTCAAAAGTTTCGCCGGCATCGTGAAATGATGTGATCCCTTTCTTCAGACATTCTTCCGATGCAAGCTTAATCTGATTTATGTAATCGTTTCTGATCTCTTCCGGTTGGCGGTTGTTGAAATATTCTTCATAAAATTTTGCGATTAAATTTTCTGCGTTCTCTTCGAATACTCCGATCGGATTTCCGTCCGCGTCGCGCACAATTGTTCCGCCATCGGGATCTTGTGTGGATTTTGAAACGCCGGCAAGTTTCATTGCAAATTCATTTACAAATATTGCGTGTCCGCTTGCATGTGAGAGCATAACCGGATTGTTCTTAGAAGCTTTGCTCAATTCGTAATGAACCGGATAACCATTCACATTCGGATTAGGAGCCGGATCAAATTTTTCCTGATGCCATCCGCGACCAAGAATCCATTCGCCGGGACGCGCAGATTCACACGCTTTGGCAACCATTGCAATAACTTCATCCCAGTTCTTTGCTTCGCGTAAATCTAATATCTGTTTTGACTTTCCGAGTCCAAGAAAGTGAGCATGACTCTCTATAAATCCGGGCATTACAAATTTCCCTTCTAAATCTATTACTTCTGTTGAATCACCAATGAATGATTCTGCATCATTGCTTAAACCGACGAACAAAATTTTTCCATTTTTAATGGCAATTGCCTCTGCTGTAGGATTCGATTCGTCCATGGTAGCAACAACGGCATTTGCTAATACTAAGTCGGCGGCTTCTTTCACGTCCCTTCCTCCACAACTTTGAAATAATACGATTAAAGAAAAGTTAATAAGTAATAACCGGATTAGTTTTTTCAATTTCATTTTAATCCCCATAAAGATATTTGTTAATATCTGAATTCAACAGCAATTTCAAAAATGTAATCGTCTTTGCTTGTTACGAAGTTTCTTTTTAGGCGCTCATAATCAACTAAAATTTTACTGTCACCAAAAAAGTAATATGCAAAACCAATGATGAATCGTTCGGATTTTGATTTGAATGAGCCGGAATCAGATGTAAAATTATCGTATCTGCCGATTAGATTAAATGACGTTTTTGGAATATTAAAATCGGTAAAAACCGAATAGCCATTATTGGATGGTGGCTTGCCAATGGAACTAAGCTGGCTTCCATCTTCAAATCCGGTTCCGCTATAGAATGTTCCGGTTAAATCGATAATTCTGCTTTCGTAAGATAAAATTCCGGCAATAGTTTTGTATTCAGGAGAAGATCCGACATTTCCTTTTCCAAAGGCACCAACAGCACTAACTTGGAAGCCCGGAAGAATTTCCGGAACAGGACGGATCGATAATCTTCCATCAATTGTTTTGTTTTCATTCTTCTCTATCGCGTGATATCCCCCACCGTTATAGATACCGATAGCAAAGCTGCCATATTTGCCGGGGAAACTTTTACTTACATTTTTTTGATAATCCTCGTCGAGCTCGCCGCCAAGAAGCGATACAAAACTCAATCCGTAATCGGCAGAACTTAAAATTCCGTTTCTTTCAAGAAACATTGTCCCCTGAACACGGTAACGGTTAATTGATTGTTCGAAATCGATCCACGGACGGCTTACCATTCCGAATTCAACATATGGCTTGTAGAACAAACTTCCACCGTCGAATTGATATCTTAGAAATCCGTATTTCAGTCGGATCTCTATATCACCCTCGCCATCACCTTCGCGATCAACATTTACATCTTGAGTTATTCTTGCCGATAAATGTTCGTTAAATCTCTTGTTAAATGTTATGTATCCCCTCTTAAGTAAGAATTCGTTATCGGTTACATTTTTAATTCTTCCGCTCTGGTATGAAATAAACCACTGACCCGAAAAAGAAATATCGTTCAATAATGATTTGAAAATATTTTTAAGATCGTCGTCTTCTGTTTGAGAAAAGCTCTCGGTTGAAAACAACAGAGTAAGTAGCAAGAGTAAAATTGTTTTTGTTTTCATCTGCCTCACAAGATTTATTTTCTATTTACGATTGCAACACCAAAGATTATTATTAATCCGCTTACAAAAGTTAATAAAGTTATCTCCTCATTTAAAAGAATCCACGCAGCAAAAACAGTAACGAACGGTTCGATATATAAAAAGGCACCAACTTTTGTAGCCGGCATTTCGCTTAGTGATTGTGCCCATAAAACATATGCAATTCCTGAACAGAAAAGTCCAAGGAACAAAATTGAAATCCACGCAGTAGTCGAAAGAGAAAGCACGGAAGAAATATTGGAGCTGTTTATTGTAAACGGTATTAAATATAACGACATCATTACGAATAAATATAATATTGTCATTAACGGCGGATAATTTATAGTTATTTTTTTTCCAACGAGAGAGTAAACAGCCCACGTGAACGAACTTAACAAAACAAGAAAATCGCCCTTGTTGGAAATTAGATCGATCGATGTTAAATCACCTTTGCTTACCAATAACAACAATCCTAAAAATGCAATGGTAATACCTGTTATTTGTATAATCGTAATCCGCTCTTTAAAAAAGAGATAGGCAAGTAATACCATAAAAACCGGAGTAATTCCAATTATCCAGCCGGTGTTTGAGGCAGAAGTATATTGCAGTCCGGTAACCTGAATAAAAAGATGGAAAGAAGCTATAGCAGACAGAACAACAATCCATTTGTGGTCTTTGAAATTTATGGCAAAACTTTTCTTCTGATATATCGCAATAGATGATAATAGTGCAACACCAAGCAGTTGTCGCATAAGTATAATTACAAGAGGTTTGGTTTCTGCAAGAGCAAATTTTGTAGCTATGAATGAAATGCCCCAAAAGATTACTGCCGTAAGAGGTTTCCAATATGAATGAATACGAGATGAACTTTCTGACATTTATAATAATGTTTATTTAATGTATATCAAAAGTTAACTATTTCTTAGTAATAGTTTCCAAGACGTTAAAATAGTTAGGCGCAGTTTGAAGAGTGTGTGCGTCTAAAGGAACAGCTATTTTTAAGTTGCATTCTGAACATAAATAAAATTATCTTTGAATCGTTTCATTAACAAAGTTGATTAGTTGCTGATTTAGTTGAGGAAATAATGTCTGTTGAATTAAAAAAAGTAGTTACCCGCTCAGACCTCAGAAGATTTATAAAATTTCCGTACAAGCATTATGAGGGGAATAAATACTGGGTTCCTCCGCTTCTAATGGATGAATACAGAAATCTTGATAGAGAAAAAAATCCGGCTTTGGAATTTTGCGAAGCAGAATACTGGCTTGCTTATAAAGACAATAAAATTGTTGGAAGGATAGCCGGAATAATTAACAAACGATATAATGAAAAAGTCGGGAAAAAAATCGCCCGGTTCGGGTACGTTGAATTTATTGATGATGAAGAAGTCTCAAAGAAATTGTTTGAAACAGTTGAGCTTTGGGCAAAAGAAAAAGGTTGCGAGGCAATACATGGTCCACTCGGTTTTACAGATATGGACCCGGAAGGAATGTTGATAGAAGGATTTGAAGAGTTACCAACAATAGCAACGATTTATAATTATCCATATTACCCGGTACATGTGGAAAAGTACGGGTATAAAAAAGATATTGACTGGCTCGAATATGAACTAGTTCCGCCAAGAGATATACCCGAAAAAGTCGAGCGCATTGCAAAAGCCGTATATGAAAGATATAATTTGAAAATGCTGGAGGTTAAAAAAGCCAAGGATCTTCTTCCGTATGCGCACGAGATTTTTCATGTATTGAACCAAGCATATGAAAATATTTACGGATTTGTACCTCTTACAGAAAAACAGATCGATCTTTATGTTAAACAGTACTTCGGATTTATCAAACCTGGATTTGTGCCGGTTGTAATAAACGAGAAAGGAGAAGTAGTTGCATTCGGCATTACGATGCCCTCTTTATCAAAAGCTTTTCAGAAAGCAAAAGGAAGATTATTTCCATTTGGCTTCATTCATATATTAAAAGCATTAAAGAAGAACGACCGCGTTGATCTCTACTTAACAGGTGTTCGTCCAGATTATCAGGATAAAGGTGTAAACGCACTAATGATGTACGAAATAAATAAGATTTATATAGCTAACAACATTACCAAAGTTGAATCCAATCCAGAACTTGAAACCAATACAAAGGTTCAAGCCCAATGGCGTCATTACGAAGGAAGACAGCACAAGCGGAGAAGATGTTATATAAAAGAGCTGTGATTGGTGGTTGGTGATTAGTGGTTTGTACTTCGACATGCAAGTAACTGCGGATATAAACAAGATAAAATTAGTATTAGGAAAAATATTTTTTTGAATTAATCCTGATTGTAGCAGAAAAATCTTTTTCTAATTTATCACCCGGATAAATTACTTTTTCTAAAAATAATCCAGATGGCGGAGCGGTGTATTTTGCCGGTGTTGGTGATTTGTGTTCAAGGAAATATTTTATGTCATGTTCGGTCAACTTACCTCTCCCGATTTCTACTAAAACACCAACCATTCTTCTGACCTGTTTCCATAAAAAGTGAGAGCCGATAATTCTAATCAGTATTAAATCTCCCTCTTCTTTCATCTCAATATCTTCAATAAGAACCTTTGTTGATTTTTCCTCGTCGTCCTTATCTGCAAAGGAAACAAAATTGTGCATACCAATAAACAGTTTTGATGCTTTTTTCATCTTGTCAAAGTTAAGATTATCTTTTATCCACCATACGAAAGGTTTTCCGAAAGAAGTTCTTCTTCTGGAAATCTGGTATAGATAACTTCTGCTCACAGCATCGTAACGTGCGTGAAATTTTGGATGAACCTTTTCTACTTCAAGAATATTTATGTCTGCCGGGAGTTCATCGTTCAATTTCATTCTGATTATTTCCGGTGCAAGAACAGTTTTAACGTCAAGGTGTGCTATTTGGCAAAGCGCATGTACGCCGGCATCGGTTCTGCCCGAACCGTAGATTTCAACTTGTTCTCCTTTAAAAATATTTTTTGCAACTTCATACAACTTACCCTGAACCGACTTGCTGTTCTTCTGCATTTGCCATCCGCTGTAACGGGTTCCATCGTATTCTATGTATAGTTTAAATCGCGCCATTCTTTTATAAGACAATTAATTTCTCCTAAAGCAATATAAATAGATTCTTTTGGACAAAAGAAATATATTTATCAAAGTAAATTTGGATAAAAAATGAAAACCAAAAGCTTAAGAATAAAATATATTACTGATAAAAATGGTAAGAAAAAGGAAGTAGTTCTACCAATTAAAGATTTTAATGAGTTAATGGAGGATCTCGAAGACCTTAAAATTATACACCAAAGGAAGAAAGATCGTCTTATAAAGCATGAAGATGTTATAAAATTATTAAAAACAAATGCTTCATTATAAAATAATTTGGAAAGAATCTGCCTTTAAGGAATTACAAAAAATAGATAGTGTATTTATACCCAAAATAATTAAAGCTGTAGAATCATTATCAGAAAATCCATTCCCCCCGCAATTCGAAAAAGCTTTTTGGTTCCGAACATGCTTATCGAATAAAAATTGGTTCTTATAGAGTGGTATATACAATATTGCATGGAAAACTCTTAATCGAAATAGTTAGGATCGCTCACAGAAAAGATGTTTATCGATAAGAATTCATGAAGCTTTACTTAATAAAATTATCTGATTGTAAAATGCCAGAGCGGTCCGGTTACGGTTGAACCATCTATCAGCACTTCATCAATTCTCCAATAATAAGTTGAGTTTTGTTCGAGCTTTCCCGGATCAAAATAATTTTCTTTTTGATTTCTGATAAATATTGGTTCGCCGGGCGCATGAGTTCCTGTCTTTAATTTCTCTCCACGTTTCAACGCTTGAGGAAAAATCGACTTCCAGAAATAAACATTGAACGATACAGCATTACGAGAAGGAACCCATTTTAATACTTTATTTAAATTGTTAGTGTAAGAACCATTCCTTGGATTTGGTAATGATACAAATGGAAGGACCGGAGTCATTTCATTTTCCGGATCCCACTTGCCATTAAAAGTCCATTTAGCATTTATTACATCCGGCGACGGAGAACCTTCAGCCTCGTTAAGATTATCTTTGAACCAATCGTAATCGCCACCAACTCGTTGACAGTTATAGAAATAATGGCGTTCTCCCCATTTCCATGTAACAGCGTTTGGTGAAACGGGCCAATAGATTGGTATGTCTGCCATGTTTTCGGAGAAGATGCAATCGAGTAAGTAGATTTGTGCGTCGCGGTGATGTCTTCCGAGCGGAAAGCCGGGAACGCCATCGAAGTATGAATAGCGTATTACAAACTTCTGATCTTTGTCCTCCGAACCATTATGCCACAACGATGCAGATAGATTATGACCAAAAAATTTACTGTCGGTCATGTAACACCATCCTTGCGGACAAACGTAATCGACCCATCCCTCGAAGTAACAGTTGGAGTGATAATACATTCCTTGCGGATGCCAGAGAGCAACTGTATCGCCGCCATCAGCAATTATGTTGCAGTTGACAAAAATTATTTTGGTTCCCCATCCGCGTATTGCAAATTGATGATCGTGGTCGCCCAAAAGCGAACCGTAGTTGTTGTGAACGGTTAAATTCGCAAGTGTAAAACCGACAACCGTCGAATCAATATTAATTGTTCCGGAACCCCAATCGGTTCTGTTGGGTTGAGCAAGCCAGTTTCTTCTTAACTCCGGAAAGACGATTCGCGTGCTGTCGCGGTTTTCTCCTACAATTGCAATGTTGCTTTTAGTGATGAACAACTTTTCGTTGTACGTGCCATTTTTAACAAGAATAATAAATGTTTTATCGCTTTGATTCGGTGCAGCATTAAGTGCCTCTGTTATCGTTTTAAAGTTACCGGAACCATCTTTGGCAACTATTAGATTTGCGCGGTCTTGAGACAACGTTGGTTGGAAAAAAGAAAACCAAAGAAATAAGAAGTAGAAAATATTTGTTAAGTTTTTTTGATAAGACATAGTTTATCGATTTTTTTAGCAACAACAATATATTTATACAAAATCAATTTAGTCAAACTCGGAATTGAATCTGGTGAAAAAACTTGCAAAAGATTATTTCGCCATTTAAGTAAACTTTTTTATTTTTTTACCCTAAAGGAGATAGGATTGAGTTTTTGTTTTTAAGCTATCTTAATTTCTCTATCTTTTTTTCCAATAAAAGCGCTCGCAATAATTTTCCTTTTGTTCCAAGAAAACCTATGTTTTTCTTAATCTCTTCGCTTGTTATTGGCATTATAATTTGTTTTTTGTCTTTTTTAGAGCGGCGTTTCATATTCATAAAGAATTTTTTGTTTATTAAAATAACGATACATATTTTCAATTAACGAATTAAATAAGGGGAAAATTTTATGCCATCAAAAGACCCGCGTATAGACGCTTACATTGCAAAATCACAACCATTTGCTCAACCAATATTGGAGCATTTAAGAAACCTTGTTCACAAAGCTTGTCCCGAAGTTGAAGAAACCATTAAATGGGGATTTCCTCACTTCGACTACAAAGGTATGATGTGTAGTATGGCGGCATTTAAGCAACACTGTGCTTTCGGTTTTTGGAAAGCTGCTTTAATGAAAGATAAAAAACTTATAGAAAACGCTAAGTCCGAATCTGCAATGGGACATTTGGGAAGAATTACTTCGCTAAAAGATTTACCTAGTAATAAAATTTTACTATCCTATATAAAAGAAGCAATGAAGTTGAATGAGGATGATGTAAAATTACCTGTCAAAAAAGTGGATATGAAAAAAAGGGAAATAGTTGTGCCTGATTATTTTTTAATTGCTCTTAAGAAAAATAAATCTGCACAAAAAACATTTGAAAATTTTAGTCCTTCACATAAGAAAGAATATGTCGAGTGGATAACAGAAGCCAAAACCGAAGAAACACGAAATAAAAGAATTGCAACTGCAATTGAATGGTTGGCTGAAGGTAAACCTCGTAATTGGAAGTATATAAAAAAGTAATAGAACACAGATAACGCGGATCGGACGGATTTTCGCAGATTAAGAAACAAACATATTTATCAAGAAATAAAATCGATCGGCAAGGTCGGACATTCATCAAAATCGAGCATTGCATTAAATAGTTTTATTTTTTCATAGTATTTCAGTTCGGTAGCCAGAATCTCTCCGGTTCTGATTTTCCCTTCATCAAGTAGTTTAGCTCTTTTAGTTCCAGCAAGTAATGGAGAAACCGGCGTAATCCAATCTGTTCCATCAAACAAAGCCACATTTGAATAGGATGTGTCTGTAATTAGCCCATTTCTTACAATTAAAATATCTTCGTCAAAACTGCAATTTGCAGTGGTTAACAACTCATCAAGTTTCGATCTATCTGAGTACTTATAGGAATAATCAATATTGTTTCCCTCAACCAGCAACAGTCCGTTTACCGGTTTTGCAATGTAACGCGCAAAACTTATTCCCTTTATTGAATCATCATAAACAACTTTACATTTCACAACTCCGGCTGAATATTCTTTTGGTATTTTAATTATATCTTCCAGAAAAACGGTTTTGTTTATACCAAACAATATTTCTCGGGAGCGATTAAACCGCTCATTATGATATCCAATATTCTGGAGCGCACCCTCGTTTACTTTTATTGTTTCAAATAATAGGGACATATACTTTATCTATTAGCTCTCTGTACTCTGATTCGGGGTCACTCATAAAAGTTATACCGCCGCCGCTCTTAAAGTAATACTGATTTCCGACTTTTTCAACGAAGCGGATCATAACGGCACTGTCAAGAGTTAAACCATCGAATATTCCGAATATTCCCGTGTAATAACCCCGCTGATATGTTTCAGCTTCTTTAATAATCTCGACTGTTTTTTTCTTCGGAGCACCGCTTATAGAACCGGCCGGTAAAAGTGAAAATATTATGTCGCCAATTTTAGAATGATAATCATCCGGTAAAACTCCGCTTATTTTCGAACTAACCTGAAGTAGATTTTTCTGGTTAGTCGCTATTTCTTCAATATATCGAAAATCCTCAACCACAACATTTGTAGCTACAATACTCAAATCATTTCGTATTAGATCAACAATTGTAATATGCTCTGCCAATTCTTTTTCATCACTCAAAATTTTTTCTCTTGCATCGGCAATTGATGCATCTATTGTCCCCTTCATCGGAAATGAATAAATCCTTCCATTCTCAATCCTAACAAAACACTCGGGAGAAAAAACTATGAATTGATCATTATAATAAAGTTTGTATTTAGCTTCACCAATATCGAAAAGTTCTTTCAGGTTGTAGTTGGTTTCAATTCTCGTGGGAAAGGTTAAATTACACAGGTAAGTATTCCCGGATTTTATGTTGTTCATCACCAGGTTAAATGCCTTTAGATATTGCTTATAAGCGACCGGAAATTTTTTGAATACAAGTTCCTTTTCTAATCTACCCTGTGATTCATAATTTTTATTTTGGTTTACCTTGAAGAGAATTTTATTCGGATCAACTTCTGATAGTTTTATTACAATCGGATATTTTATTTCGAAATCGATAATAAACAGAAATGGAATTTTTTTCCTTCCAAATTCATTCATTAATTCTATAGCGCTGCTTTTATTTTCCATTCATAAGTTTATATTAGTCTGTATCTAATTTATTAAAATAGCACAAATGAAATTGCTAATAATAGATAATTACGACTCATTTACATTCAACCTTGTTGAGCTAATCAGAAAAATTGGTTTTAATAATTTTGAAATAATAAAGAGTGACGAGGTAAAGATAAGTACAATAGAAGATTTTGATAAAATACTCTTTACACCGGGACCGGGGTTGCCAAAGGACTTTCCTGTAATGTTTGAAACACTAAAAAAATATGAATCGAGTAAAAGCATTTTAGGTGTTTGTCTTGGTCATCAGGCAATAGCAGAGCATTATGGTGCAACTCTAATTAATGCTAATAATGTTACCCATGGAATTTCAAAATTAGTTAACATAATTGATGATAAAGAGATAATGTTTGATAGTGTTCCATCACAGATAAAGGGAGGTCTTTACCACTCGTGGTTTGTATCAAGCGAAAACGTTCCGTCCGAATTAAAAGTAACAGCAATTTCCGACGACCAAATTATTATGGCGATCTCACATGTTAAATATGATGTTAAAGGGGTTCAATTTCATCCGGAATCAATAATGACTTCTTACGGGAAAAAAATAATTGAGAACTGGTTAACCAAATAGCTTTTAAGACCAAGTTGTAATTAGTTATTTTTGATAAGACTCTTTTCTTAATTAATAAACAGGAATCCGTAATGAATCCGCTTTCAAATTTTTTCTATCCTAAATCGATCTGCATCCCGGGTGCTTCAACAAAAGAAAAAAGTATTGGTTACGAATTGCTTAAAACAATCAAAGTGTATGGATACACAGGAAAAGTCTTTCCTGTAAATCCAAAAGCAGATGAAATACTTGGTTATAAGTGTTATCACTCAATCGAAGAAATTGGCGAATCCATTGACTTGGCAATAGTTGTTGTGCCAAAACAATTTGCTGAACAAACCATCGATTTATTGTTGGCAAAGAATGTTAAGTCGATCATTTTAATTACCGCTGGTTTCAAAGAAATTGGAAAAGAAGGCGAAGAACTTGAAAAAAGAATCGTTGAAAAGGTTAAATCCTCCGGCGCAAGATTGGTTGGACCAAATTGTATGGGTGTTATCAATACTCTTGAATCAGTAAAGCTAAATGCAACATTTGTAGCGGAGCGTCCTGAAACCGGCGCAATTGGTTTCTTATCCCAAAGCGGCGCTCTTGGTGCTGCGGTGTTAAATTCGCTGCGGGAAACCGACATAAAATTTGCACACTTCATTAGCGTTGGCAATAAAGCAGACGTAAACGAAAACAATATTCTTCTTTATTGGCAGAACGATGATAATATAAAAACGATTACTTGTTACCTGGAAAGTTTTGTAAATGGAAAAGAATTTATTTTACCTTTTATTAAGAGAGAGATTAAAAAGCCGAGTATTGTGTTGAAAGCGGGTCGATCCGAAAGCGGAATGAAGGCCGCATCTTCACATACGGGTGCGCTTAGCAGTAACGATAAAATTATTGATGCGCTTCTAAAACAATTTGGAATTATCCGAGCAGATAATCTTAACGAACTTTTCAACACAGCAAAAGGTTTTGAAAACTTTCCTATTCCGCAAGGAAATAGAATTGCTGTTATAACAAATGCCGGAGGACCGGCAATTCTTTGTGTCGATAGGATTGAAAAAGAAGGGCTTAAACTTGCCGAACTTGCCGATGAAACAAAACGAAAATTGAGGGAAATTGTTCATCCAGAAGGAAGTGTTTCAAATCCAATTGATCTTTTACCGGGCGGAAATGCCGAGGTTTATAAAAAGGTTAATGAGATAGTTGTTGCTGATGATAATGTCGATGCTGTAATTTCAATTTTCGTTGAACCGGTAATGGTCGCACCTTTTGAAGTTATCGAAGGCGTTTATTCTATCAATAGCAAAAAACCAATTCTCCAGGTTGCAATGCCATTACCGGAATTCTGGAATAAATACCGGAATGAATCACAAAAGAAAATTCCGCTCTTCAGAAATCCCGAAGATCCTGTAGAAATTTTATCTAATATGTTTTTTTACTTAAAGACTACTAATAAACTTGAGATTAACCGAAACGAATACTTTGAGATGATTAACAGAAAAGCTGTTGTGAAGAAAAATTTTTCTGCCGGCTTCCTTCCCCAAGACGAGGTTAATAAAATTTGTTTAGAATACAACATTCCTCTTGTAAAACAAGCGTTTATAAAACCGGATGAACTAAAATTCTATAAGCCGGAAACTTTTCCGTTGGTTATTAAAGGAATAAACAAATCGGTGATCCACAAATCCGAACTCGATGCTGTTAAATTAAATGTGAATTCAAAAGAGGAATTGTTATTAAGAGGAAAAGAAATTGAAAATAGTTTTGAGAAAAATGGATTTAAGATTGATGAGTTTCTAATTCAGCCACAGATATCAATTAAGAATGAATTACTAATCGGTGGTTTTAGAGATCGGTCGTTTGGTCCGGTGATTATGTTCGGATCTGGCGGAAAATACGTAGAGGTTTTCGAAGACACTTCTTTGCGTTCTTGTTTTTTATGCGATGATGATATAGAAGAAATGATCAACGAAACAAAGATCGGCAAAATATTAAAGGGTGTAAGAGGTGAATTGCCGGTTGATTTTAAAAGATTAAGAGAAATTATTAAATCTTGTGCAGTAATGATGCTTGAAAACCAAGAGATACAAGAGTTTGATCTTAATCCATTAATAGTAAGCAAAGACAATGATTTTTATGCTGTTGATGTAAGGATAAAGACTAACTGATTAGGTGAATTTAACAATCAAATTTACCAGTCTCGTATTAAATAATTTGGTTTAAATTTTATCCTTGCAAAAAAGATTTATTTTTTAATAGTTTTGATTGACGAATGGGGGAACTATGAAAAAAATAAGTCTGATATTTTTATTTATCCTTTCAACTTTCCTCTATAGTAATCTAAATGCAAGTTCATGGAAAGAACTCAAAAGTTTTAACGGAGTTTCATTAAATCATCTCTACATTCTTCCTTCCGGGAGACTTTTAGCGTGGGCTAATTGGCGGGACTTATATTTGAATGATATGAGCGGTGATAATTGGAAAATAGTGAATCCTCCACCATTTGATTTGGAAAATATTATTTCCATTAGAATTGGAATTAGAGGTGAATTTTATGTCTATTGTACAAAGTCCGGAATATTTAAATCCACAGACGAAGGAACTACGTGGAAAACCATTCCCGCATTACCGCTAATGGAGACCTATTCTAAAAATGGTTTTGCTGTAAATGAAAAAGGCGAATTAATAATGTCTAACGGAAATGGTTTATTTATTTCCACAGATGAAGGTAAAACATGGGAGAAAAAATTTACAGGGACTATAAACCCAAACTTGATTTCTACTAAACTTGAAGCAGCTAAAAATGTGATTTTATCAGGTCATTCAAATATGATTTACTTTTCAAAAGATGGAGGAGATACTTGGGGTCAGTCGGTTCTTCCCCTTTCTGGAGTTTTGTCTTTATTTATTGCTAACGAAAACGAATTTTATGTTTCAGGAGTTGTATATGAAGCTTATACATCTAAAGGAATCTTGTTTCGTTCTACAGATGGGGGTAATGTTTGGAAACGGATTGCACAAGAATTGACACTGCCAGAAAACTTTTTGTTTACTACTCAATTAAATGGAGAAAAAATTTGCTGTTCTTTAGGCAATAAATTATTTGTTTCAAGCGACAAAGGAGATACCTGGTTTAAAATTTATGATGACCCAATTAATATTCCTATAAGATCAATTTTAGTTAATAAAGAGAACTTATTTGTTGGTGGAATATGTCTTTATAAACACAACTTAACAGACGGATCAAGAACTTCTATAAATAATGGATTTCCCAAATCTACTATTCGGACCATTTTTGAAATTGATGATAACAGACTGTTAATTTCAAATTCTTCGGGTCTATTTATCTTTGAAAAAGGAAAGGAAGAATATAGTCGAGTTGATATTGATATACTTGGTTCTGATGTAACAGGAATATGCCGGCTGGAAGATAGAAGTTTATTATTATCTACAAGTTCAGGAAAACTTTATTCATCCAGCGATAACGGTTTATCTTGGAAAAAGAACCCAAACGGGTTTAATACAATTTATAAACTTTATAAAGCCACTAATGGAGATTTATATATTTGTGCCGGCGGATCGGGTGTTTTTAAATCTATTAACCAGGGTGAAACCTGGTCGCAAATTAATAACATAACTATTTCTACATCTATCGCGGTAATTAACCAAACCGTTTTTTTGACCAACAACAATTATCTCTTCAAATCTTTTTCTGAAACATACTTTGAGTTAATAAAGATGTTCGGTTTCGGCGAGGCAAATTTATTTTCAATTAATGGGGCGTTATATATTACCACGCCGGAGGGGATATACATTTTCAGTGAGAATGGACAGCAATTAAATTACGTTAATACAAAATCTATGGATCTTGGCACAAACGGTCGTTTTAATAGTCTGTTTGTTCCACAACCCGGGTTTATTTGGGCTTCGTCGACCAATGGCGTGTTTGAGTCTGTTGATCAAGGAATAACATGGAAAAAAATATTCCTGGAATTTAATGGCGTTAATGTCTCTTCTTTTGTAAAAGGAAACTTAAATACCGTTTATGCTTTATCAAATAATAATATATATGAATATAAGTTGATGACAAATGTTGTTGAAAAAGAAACATTGCCCGAGAAAATCGTACTTTATCAAAACTATCCTAACCCATTTAATCCGGAAACTTCTATTTTGTTTTATCTTCCAAAAGGAGAATATGTAACTATAAAAGTATATGATGTGCTTGGTAAAGAGGTAGTTGTGCTATTACAAGAATATAGAAATCCGGGCAAACACACTATTTTTCTGAATGCTTCACAATATTCTATACCGAGCGGAATATACTTCTATTCTCTCGCCACATCAGACTATTGTCTTTCAAAAAAACTAATTCTTTTAAAATGATTTTAGCGATATAAAAAGATTTCTTCTTCAATCTTAGTTATCTTTGCTATATAATTTTTTCAGAATATGAATATAGCATTTCTCTCAAGCGAAGTATTTCCTTATGCTAAAACCGGCGGATTAGCTGATGTGTCCGGCGCGTTACCCAAAGAGATAGCTGCTCTCGGGAACGAGGTTAAAATCTTTATGCCCAAGTATAACACTTTCGGAGAAGCCGAATACGGTCTTCATTATCAATGGAACTTAGGCGAAATCCCTGTTCGAGTTGCCGGAAGAGTTCATTCGGTTCATGTTCATAAATCTTATCTGCCGGACTCAAAAGTAGAAATCTATTTTATCGATTGTCCACACTACTTCCACCGTTTTAGAATTTATACGAACGATTTTGATGAAGACGAACGATTTATACTTTTTCAAAAAGGTGTAATAGAAGTAATTCAACGTTTACAATGGAAACCGGATATTATTCATTGCAACGATTGGCAGACAGCACTCGTCCCATTATTGGTTAAGGACAACTATTCATGGGATAGAATGTTTGATAAAACTGCTACAGTTCTTACTATTCATAATGTTGCTTATCAGGGGAGGTTTGATAAGAACTCTTTTGCTAAAGCGGAGATAAATGATAAGTATTACCTTCATGGCGGAATTGGTGAATATGAAGGGGGGGTAAATTTTCTTAAAACGGGAATTTACTCTGCCGATGTAATCAATACAGTAAGCGAAACTTATGCTAAAGAACTTTTAACTCCCGAGTTTGGCTTTGGAATGAATCCGTTTTTATCAGACAGGAAAAATGATTTATACGGAATTATTAATGGAGTAGATTATAATATCTGGAATCCTGAGACAGATCCGTTTATTCCATATAAATATTCTGCAAGCGACCTTTCTGGTAAAACGGAGAACAAAAAGTTTCTACTTAATCATCTTCATCTTCCTTTTGATGAAAACGTTCCACTGATTGGAATAGTATCGCGACTTGTTGCTCAGAAGGGATTCGATATTATTGCTTATGCTCTTAATTATCTTATGAAGTTAAACGCACAGTGGGTAATACTCGGTAGCGGTGAATATAAGTATGAGGAGATGTTTCAAAATGCCAGAAACCAATTTCCAAACAAGGTTGCTGTTTACTTTGGTTTTAACAATGAACTTGCTCACTTAATTGAAGCGGGAGCTGATATTTTTCTTATGCCGTCACATTATGAGCCGTGCGGACTTAATCAAATCTATTCACTTAAATATGGAACGGTTCCGGTTGTTAGAAAAACCGGTGGTTTAGCAGATACAGTCCAGGATTGGAACGAATATCTTGCACGGGGGATGGAAATCGGTACGGGCTATTCATTTAATGATTACACAGCCAGTGCGTTGATACACTCAGTTCAAAGAGCTGTAAATGACTTTCATCTAAAAGCTGTGTGGAGAAAAATTCAACTGAACGGAATGAAAAAAGATTATTCCTGGAAACGATCCGCAGAAAAGTATCTCGAGCTCTATGCTAAAGCCATTCAAATAAGAAATGCACACCCCTAATTATTTTCTGTTTTTTCTCACTTGCTTATAATAAGACTTTTTGTATTTTTATATCAATTTTTTTAAGATTTTGAAAATGTCTTGTTGTGAGGGTGCGGCATCCATTTTTTAGTTAAAGAAAAAATGCAAATCTATTAGTGATCCGGTAAAGCGATCATCTTTAAAATAACATTAAATAAAATTGGAGAAGTAGAATGAAGAAAATCTTTACTGCTCTGGTGATGCTATTTATGTTAGCCATTCATATAGACGCACAAATTACAATAACAGCTTCAGACTTAAGTAACCGTCTTGCTGTAGGTAAAAATTATACAACCTACATGGACGAGAATGCCACTACAGTTAATATTGGTTCAATAGGAATATCAAGTTGGGATTTTAGTAATTTAGTTTCAACTCATGCATATGTTAGTACAAGCAAAACAGTAAGTACCTCTACTTATGCCAGCGATTTTACTGGAGCTGGTTATGCATCTAATTCTGAAAATACTTACAAGGGCACACTCTCTAATTCATGGGTTTATAATTCTATTGGCACTCAATATCTTCTTCATGGAACCGGAACAAACGTTGCTTCAACAAATACAACAACAAAAATAAAATATTCACCAGCACAAATTATATACAATTTACCTTTAACATATAATTCAAACAACACTCAGCAAACTCAGCAGCAAGTAATATCAACAGTTAAAACACAGTTCGGAGATTTTACAACAACTCAAACAAACACAGTGAACAGAAGTTATATTGTTGAAGCCTATGGTCAAATGAAGATGCCGGATGGCAAGCTGTTGAGCTGTTTGAGAATAAAAGAAACCACAACCACTGCTCCTCAGCAAGGTTCAGCAGCAACGTCAACAACATATATATTTCTTACGAAAACGGGAGAATCAGTTTCTGTCTCTGTAAAATCTGGACAACCAAATACAGGTGTTGTTCAAATTGATCAGGTTACGTGGACAAGTGGTGATGGTGTAAGCGAAACTCCTACAAGCGTTGCTAGTAATAGGATTATTCCTACAGAATTTACGCTCTCTCAGAATTATCCGAACCCATTTAATCCATCTACAAAAATTAATTTTTCAATTCCAACATCAGAAAAAGTTACCTTAAAAATATTCGATATAACAGGAAAAGAAATTACAACCATTGTTAATGAAACTCTTAATGCGGGAAGTTATACTTTTGAATTTAACGAATCGAATCGTGGTAGTGGAGTTTATTTTTACAGATTAAGTGCTGGCCGCTTTAACAAAACCCAAAAGATGATTTTAATAAAATAAATTAAAGGAGGCTTAAAAAATGAAAAAATTTTTTTCTGTATTGATTATTTTATTTCTCACATCATTTCAGATAATAATAGCACAATGGACAGCCTTAAATACAACATTTGGCAGAGAAATTAAAAGTATAATTAAGCACGGCAATTCTCTTGTAGCAGGAACAGTTGATGGGGGTGTATATATCTCCGCAAATTCAGATCAGAACTGGTCGCAGAAAAATTCAGGTTTAACAAATCTTAAGGTATACTCACTTGCAAGTAATGGTAATTTAATTGCTGCGGGTACTTATGGTAACGGGGTGTTTATTTCTAGCGATAATGGAAATACCTGGACATTCTCCGGTGGAAGTATTAGCGTTCCATATATTTATGCGCTTGCATTTATGGGCAATAATTTAATTGCCGGAACAGGTGGAGGGGGTTTTTTCAGATCCTCCAATAATGGTTCCAGTTGGACAAATGCTGGAGGAACTACTCACATTGTAAACTCAATTTATGTTACTCCTAATTATTCATTTATTGGTCAGGGGCCCTATGCATATAAATCTACAGATAATGGAAATACATGGACGACACTAATCGGTTCTTCCAGTACAACAGTGAAAGGGTTTGCTGAAACACCTAAAGGGAGCGGTGGAACAAATATATTTGTTGGTGCTCTTGATGGTGTTTATTTATCAACCGATAACGGCTCAACATGGAAGAAAACAAATTCTGGACTATCATATACAAATGTTAATGCTATTGTAGCCACAGGACAGAATATATTTGTTGCAACAGAAAGCGGAGGCGTGTACAGATCCGCTGATAATGGAAACACCTGGGCTGCAATCAATACAGGATTACCAGCCAACACAAACGGTAGAGCATTAATCTTAAGTAATAATGTATTGTATTTGGGAACAAGTGACGGAGTTGTTTGGAAAAGAAACCTTTCTGATTTTGGAATTACGGCCGTTAACAGTCTGACGGAAGAAATCCCCTCTGCATTTGAATTGAGTCAGAACTATCCTAATCCGTTTAATCCTACAACAAAAATTCAGTTCTCAATTCCAGCATCACAAAGAGTTTCGTTAAAAATATTTGATATAACCGGAAGGGAAGTTGCAAATCTGGTAGATGAATTTTTATCCGCGGGAAATTATTCATACGATTTTGATGGCTCAAAACTTAGCAGCGGAATTTATTTTTATCGATTGTTATCAGGAAATTTTAGTGAAATAAGGAAGATGGCTCTCATTAAATAGATTGTTTCATTGAGTAGCCCCGGCAAGTAGTCGGGGCTAACTCTTTAAAGATTACCGACTTACCTCTAGTTACAATTGCCTCATTTCTATAAACAAAATCATTTTGAAACAGATCTTTTTTCAACAAACCGACAAAATCATACAAAAACAAGCATTTATTAAAGGCACGTATCTTGAGAAATAATAGACAAATAAGCACTCTCTTATGAAAGCGAAAACCCCTTAAAGCTTTCTAGATGGCGGCGGTTATTTTAGTAAACAGTACTTCGGCTGGGCTGTTTGCTAAGGTTTCCGCCCTGCTCTTTTAAAGAAAACTTTCAAAAAAGTAACCAAACCGCTCCCTGTCAAAATTGGTTCTTACTCATAATTTGTTTAATTTTGCGAACTTTCAAATGGAATAAAGGGTAATTATGAAACGTACATTTCAGCCAAGCAACAGAAAAAGAAAAAATAAACACGGTTTCAGAGAAAGAATGTCCACTAAAAATGGCAGAAAGGTTCTTGCCCGTAGAAGGGCCAAAGGCAGAAAAAAACTTACTGTAAGCGACGAAAAATAACCGTAATTGTTTTGAGTATTGTTGCTCTTTTAGATAAAATGTTGTTTGTTACAACCTCGCATTTAAAGGCGAGGAGGATTAATTGAAACAGTTTGGTCTTTCTTCAAAAGAAAGAATCAAAAGCAAAAAAGAGTTCGAATTAGTTTTTTCAAGAGGAGAAACTTTATTCTCCTCTTCTAATCGATTAAAAGCCACTTTTTTTATAGAAAGAAATTCTGATATAATCGGAATAAAGGTTGCGTTTGCTGTTTCAAAAAAGTCGGGGAATGCTGTTTGGAGAAATAGAGTTAAGAGACTTTTTAGAGAATCGTATCGTCTTAATAAAAGTAAAATTAAATCAGACTGTGAATTGAAAAGATTGCGAATATTGCTAGTAATTTCTCCAAATACAATAAATCAGACAAATAATAAAAAGATTTATCTGAAAGATATAGAGAATGATGTTATTGACATTTTGAATCAGATAAGATCGAAGTTATAAGATGCGATTAATTTTTATATACTTAATAAAACTATATCAAAAACTTATTTCGCCATTGTTTCCTCCCTCTTGCCGCTTTTACCCTACTTGTTCGGAATATGCGGTTCAATCGTTTCAGAAGTATGGAGTATTAAAAGGAGGAATAAAATCAATCTGGCGAATTTTAAGATGTAATCCCTTTAACAAAGGCGGTTACGATCCTGTTGAATAAATTAAGGAAATCGAATGGATAGAAATACCACTATAGCTTTCATACTAATTGGTTTGATTTTAGTCGTCTGGCTTTATATCAATTCTCCTACTCCTCCGCCACCTCAGACTAAAAAGGCGGATTCCCCATTGGTAAAGAAAGATACCTTAACCCCGAAACCAATTCGGGAAATTGCAAAGCGTGAAACTGAACAAGTTGAACAATCTCCGTTTGGAAATATTCCGGCAAAAGACGAAAAAATTATAACAATTGAAACCGATCTTGTAAAATTAGAATTGACTACTAAAGGAGCGCGGATAAGAAAATATTATCTGAAAAAATATGGTACGTGGTATCGTTATGATGTTAAGGATACATCTAACTTTTATGACAGACACGTTCAGTTAGTAAATCCTAACAAGGGCGGGGATTTCAATATAATTTTCGTAACCAAGGAAGGAAAACTTGTTAATACATCTGTGCTTGATTTTAATTCCGATTTGACAAATTACTATTACAAAATTTCCGGAACGGATTCATTAAGATGTGTATATGAATTTAAGACAGCAGATAACAGAGCTATTCGAAAGAATTTTGTTTTTTATGCAAATGATTATGCTACAAAGGTTGATATAGAACTTGAAAATATGGATGATATAATAAGTAGCTTCCGTTATGATGTTGTTTGGTCTAATGGAATAAATTTTACCGAAAAAAATTCTGTTGACGAGGCAAATTTTTCCAACGCCAGTTTATATGCAGGTGATGAACAGGTTATAATTGATGCTGAACATAGTGGCGAAAAAGTTACCAAAGATGTTAACGGTAAAGTTGATTGGGTTGCTGTTCGAAACAAATATTTTGTTATAGCAATTGCACCAAATCAACCAAGTAGCGAGGGCGGCGCTTACTTTGAAGGTTATGGCACACAAAATAAACTTGGCGTTAGAGAATATTATAGTGCAAGCATTAAAGTACCATTTAAAAACGAGAAGCTTCAGAAAGACTCCTTTAAACTCTATATCGGACCAATTGATTACGACATACTTAAAAATTATGGTAATAATTTCCAGGCAATAGTTGATTTTGGAAGCTTCTTTGGACTTAAGTTTGTAATTAGGCCAATTTCAGAATATGTTTTGTTGCCGCTGCTACAATTTCTTCACAGTTTCATACCGAACTATGGATTAGTAATAATAGTTTTCTCTATTTTAATAAAAATTGCACTTCATCCTTTAACAAAGCAAAGCTTAAAGTCGATGAAGAAAATGCAATTGCTTCAGCCCAAGATAAACGAACTGAAAGAAAAATATAAAGACGACCCTCAAAAAGTTCAGAAAGAAACAATGAAATTATATTCTACGTATGGAATAAATCCAATGGGTGGTTGTCTGCCAATGCTTCTTCAAATGCCGATACTAATTGCATTGTGGAGTTTGTTTAATGTTGCGATTGATATCCGTCAGCAACCTTTTATGTTGTGGATTAATAATCTTTCTGCACCGGATGTTATATACCGGCTTCCGTTCAAAATTCCTTTGTTCGGTATAGATGTAGTTAGTGGACTCGCTCTTCTATTGGGCATAACAATGTTTATACAGCAAAAGATGAGCGTGAAAGATCCATCCCAGAAAGCGCTTGTTTATATTATGCCGATAATGTTTACTGCCTTGTTTATGACTTTTCCATCGGGACTAAATCTCTATTACTTTATGTTCAACCTTTTGTCAATCGGTCAACAATATTATGTTAATCATAAAAAAGGCGATGGCGAGCTTGTCCCCGTTGCAAATCCAAAACAGAAAAAAGGATTTATGGCAAGGATGATGGAAGCTGCAGAAAAACAAGCACAAGAACAACGGAAAGCCGCACAAAAGAGGAAATAAATTTTTACATTCGTTATCAAAATTTTAGTTTGTAACGAAAGTAATCTTACTAAGAAAATTAAATGCTCAGAACATGTAAAATATTGGCTGTTATCTTAATAACAGCCCCCCTTTTTTACGGACAGAGCAAAGATACTCTTAAGTTAGAGCTTGAGACCAAAAGACTTTCATTCGGAATAACAACTGAAGTACCCAAGAACCTTCCACGCATTGGTCTTGCATTAAGTGGTGGCGGTGCAAGAGCATTATCACATATAGGAGTTTTGAGAGCCATTGAAGAAGAAGAAATTCCAATTGATATAATTGTTGGAACGAGTATGGGCAGCATTATCGGAGGTTTGTATTCTTCAGGATATTCTCTCGAAGAACTCGATTCAATTGCAATGAATACAAAGTGGAACGAATTATTTTCTGCTGAGCAATTTAACAGGAACGAGCTGTTTGTCGATCAAAAAATTACAGAAGACAGAGCATTAATTTCTTTACGATTAGATGGACTAATACCAATCCTTCCACGATCAATTAGTTCAGGGGAAAGAGGTGCTAATTTTTTAAATCTTTTAGCGTTGAATGCACCTATCCAAGCCGAGGATTACAATAATCTGCGTTTCAGATACAGAGCTATTGCTACAGATTTGGTTTATGGTAAAAAATATATTTTTGATCAGGGACCGCTTGGCGTATCTATGCAAGCAAGCTCATCAGTAACTCTTCTGCTTCCTCCGGTTAAAAAAGACACACTAATGCTTGTTGATGGTGGACTTGTAGCCAATATACCGGTTAAAGAAACAAGAAAACTTGGGGCAGATATTGTAATTGCAGTAAATGCTGTTAGCCCTCTTTATGAAGAAAGCGAATTAAAATATCCGTGGGTAATTGCTGATCAGCTTGTTAGTATTCCGATGCAAATATTGAACGAACAACAGCTCGAAGAAGCAGATTTTATTATTCAACCCGATCTCGGAAATCATAAAAACTCCGAATTCTTTTATATAGATTCTCTGATGAATAAGGGTTATAACACAGCAAAAGAAACGTTGACCCCAATAAAAGAAGAATTTGAAAACCAGTTTAAAGAGAATCTTTCTATCAAAAGAAAAGTATATAAAAATATTTTTGTTAAGAATTTTCCCCTCGAAATCCGCAAAAGTTTTTTCTCAGACAAAGTTAGAATCGATTCGCTTTCTAATCATGATATTCTTTATGAACTTTACAAAATTCATAGAACAGGTGATTATAAAAATCTTTGTGTGGAATTAGAAACTTTCGGGGAATCTACACACCTGAGTTTAATTACAGAAAAGAATAAAGAGGTATTGAATTACGAAATAACAGGTGTTTCTATTTTCGACAGAGAAGAACTTGCTTCAAAATTATTACTTCTGATAAACAAACCTTACAATCCAATCAAAACACTTGAAGCGGCATTTGAGATTTTGAGGGAGTATAAAAGAGCCGGTTACATTCTTGCTAAGATTGAAAAAATCGATTTTGATGAAGCGACCGGAACCTTACATCTGAAATTAGACGAAGGTCAGATTTCGAAACTGATAGTTGAAGGAAATACAAAGACAAAAGAGAATATTATCACAAGAGAATTTGCCATACGACCAGGAGATTATTTGCGGTTTGAAGATGCTCAGAAGGGTTTAACAAACTTACGAAGCACAAATCTTTTCGAACAAATTGAATTATTATCTAAACAAACTGAAGATGGGAATGAATTAAAAGTAATTGTTAAAGAAAAACCCTCAAGCATTTTACGATTTGGAATACGTATCGATAATGAAAATTCCACACAAATGTCGTTAGACTTACGAGATGAAAATTTTCTCGGTACGGGAACAGAAGTCGGCACTATATTCTCCGGTGGAGTTCGTAATCGGTCTTATATATTAGAGCATAGAGCAAACAGAGTGTTTGAAACGTATTTCACTTATCGAATAAGAGCATTTTATGAATTTAATGATGTGAATGTTTATGCTGATGATCCGCAAAAAGCACACAATCGGTTTTCACGAAGTAAAACGGGTGAATATCGTCAAATATTTTATGGAGGATCGTTCAGTATAGGATCTCAGGTGGGTCGTTTTGGACATATTTCTGCGGAAGCAAAGTATCAGAGAGATCAAATAAAAAGCAAATTCGATTATACTGGTCCGACTTACAATCTAAACATTACCAGTTTGCGTTTTTCTCTAATAATAGATTCACAAGATTCTTATCCATATCCAACGGATGGTTTTCTAATTAAAACATATTATGAGACTGCGCAAACAGCACTGGGCGGAGATGTAAGCTATACAAAATTTTTATTTGATTATAAAAGCATATTAGGATTAAACGCTCCCAACGCATTTATATTTCATGGAACGATAGGCGTGTCTGATAAAACTCTTCCTCTTAGTCAACATTTTTCATTTGGCGGACAAAATATGTTTTTCGGATTCCGTGATAATGAATTTAGAGGAAGGCAAATATTTACCTCGTCCTTAGAATATGTTTACAAATTGCCGTTTAAAATTTTCTTCGATACATACTTAAAATTTCGTTATGATTTAGGTTCGGCTTGGGCAGAGCAGGAACAGATAAGGTATAAAGATTTGCGACATGGTATCGGCACTACTCTTTCTTTCAATACCCCAATTGGTCCGGCTGATTTTTCTGTGGGTAAAAGTTTTTACATTTCAGAATCGTTGCCTAAAAGCAAAACCGTATGGGGACCAACTTTCTTCTATTTTACAATTGGTTATTACTATTGATTGTCTCTTTCTCTTTCGGCGGCTTTATTTGCAAGAGCTAGATATTTTGTTGCTTTATTAAGATCGTTTAGTTTCTTGTATAATTCTGCTAGCGAGAAATATATCTTGCTCTTAAAGTTTACAGAGGGAATGTATGTATCAATCATTTCGAGAATTTTTTTGTTGTGAGGCAATTCAATATCAACATTGTAAAGCTTTAGCATTTCCAGGAGTGGTTCATGCGAGGTTGGATTTGATTGCATAGCAATTTCATAGTAATGGATTGAGTTATCAATAAACTCATATCCCGTTTGTCTGTTTTCAAAGATTTTTGCTGCCCACATGCTTAATTGAAATTGTTCATGTGGAATCTCTTTCAATAGTTTGCCGGTAAACATTTTTATTTCGTCTATTGAAAGAGCGGGATTTGCAAGAAGTATTTTGTAGAGCGAGATATCGCTAATTTTTAGTTTGATTGCATCTGTAAATCTGTCAAAAAGTTCATCGGGTGAATTTGAATTACGGAACACTAACTCTATTTTTTTGTAAAGCTCGTTTTCCATAAATCCTTGTCAATTGGTTGTTTTAATTGTCATACTATCTGTTGTTTAATAAATTCTTAAAAATTATAGAAGTGTGTAACAATTTTTTGTTTTAATTCGTCCTTAATATTGTAAAAATAATGCTTAAAGAACAGAGATATCGTTACCTGGTTCAGTTATATAAGAATAAGATTTATTCTTATTCACGTTATATGCTGAAAAATAAGATGGATGCAGACGATGTTACACAAGAGGTTTTGATTAGAATATGGAACAACATAGATAGTTTTAATTTATTTGCAGCCAAAAGCTGGATTATGAAAACGACTAACAATCTATGTATAGATTATTTGAGGCGAAGGACAATTCAATTGAAGAGGGAAACAGAAATAGACGACTTTTTTGAAGAAACCATCGCATCTAAAAAATCGAAAGACAACCCTTTTGATATTGCCCATTCAAGTATGATGTATGAAAAAGTAAAATGCGCAATAGAAAAATTACCCGAGGATTTGAGGAGGATTTTTGTTCTATACGAAATTAACGGGTTAAAATATAAAGAAATAAGTAAAGCATTAGATCTTCCGCTCAATACTGTTAAAGTATATCTGTTGAGAGCCAGAAAACATTTACAAACAAAACTAAAAAATTATAAAACCGATGAAGTCCTCTGAACAAAATAATAGCTTGAAACAAAAAATAATTTCTGTTGCCTATGGGGATGCAAATCTTATCGATAAAATTTATATCTATTGGTTGGCAAGAAAAAACGAGTCTGTTAAGGCAGAATTATCAGATTATAAGCGGACTGCTGATGTAGTACACAAACTTGAAGAAGAATGTCCGGCGGAATTGCTTAATAACTTAAGAAGTGTCCCGTTCAAAGAAGCGAGGAATTCTTTACTACTTGATTTTATTTCAATAATCGTTAACAAACCTCTTGCCTCTGCTTTAGCTGTTTTAAGCTTAGTTGTCTTTATTACCTTGTCAGTCATTCTAAGGCAACCTGTTAAACATAGTTATACAGATAACGAGATTAAGAAAGCGAGCGAACAAGCAAATTATACTTTCAGATTGATCGGAAATATTTTGAACGAAACAACAGAAAAACTAGAAAAAGAAATTCTACGCGAGCACGTAGTAAAACCTATCAACGAAGGAATTGAAATAGCAAATAAATTATTAATAAAAGGAGAATAGTAATGAGAAAGATTAAGATTATTTTGATTTTATTAGCGGTGTGTGCGCAACTAAATTTCGCACAACAGACTGATATAAAGAAAGACCCGGGTTATTTTGATTTTTCTGAATTTTCAAGTCTTAGAAGCGGAGAAGTAATTAACGAAGTTTATTTGGAAGAAGCTTTACTTAAGATGGTTGCCGGTTTAGCAGGAGATGATAAAAACAACGTTGGAGATATAGTATCGGGATTAAAACTGGTTAAAGTTCAGGAATTTATGATAAATGAAAAAGATCTTGAAAAAGCCGGTAAAACGATAGAATCTATGGACAAAGATCTTCTTGCAAAGAACTGGGTCCGTATTATTAAATCTCGTAACAAAGATAACTTTTCAAACGTGTATGTTAAACCGGTGCCAGGGGATGGATATGGTGGACTGGTAATTACTACACTAAGTGGAGAAGGAAAAGCAGCAGTTGTTAATATTGTAGGTAAGGTGGATTTAGAATCTATCGGTAAACTCTCTAAACAGTTTAATTTGCCAAGTACCGAAAAGAAATAATTTTTAGAATCGGGTTTGTAAAACAAGACAAACCCGAACTCAATTTAATTCTAACAACGCTACATTTTCTATATGATAAGTATGGGGGAACATATCAACCGGACAGACAGCTTGTAATTTATATCCATATTCTACCAACAACTTTATATCTCTTGCCTGAGTAGATGGATTGCAACTTATGTAAACGATTTTTTCCGGTCGCAAATTAATTATATCGTTAACTGTTTTGGGATTCATTCCGCTCCTTGGTGGATCAGCAATTATAACCTGTGGTTTTGGCAAGGATAATTTTTCAACTATAGGTAAAAATGATTTATTAAGATCAGCAAGAATTGGTGAAAAGTTTGTTACGTTATTTAAACTGATATTTACCTTTGCATCTTCAATTGCGGGGGATACGCTTTCGAATCCATATATCTGTTTTACTTTTTCCGAAATAAATATTGGTATTGTTCCCGCGCCCGAATAGAGATCATATATAATTTCATTTCCATTAAATTGTCCAAGTTCAAGCGCTGTGCTGTATAACTTTTCTGCCTGATTAGTATTTGTTTGAAAAAAAGAATTTGCACTTATTCTGAATTTCCAATTGCCAATAAAATCATGTATGAATCCACTGCCGTGGTAAACTTTTTCATAGTCGCCAATTGCAACCTGAGCTTTTTTAATATTGATATTATTTACTATGGTTGAAATTTCCGGAAATGCTTTCATCAGGTCTTCGGCATATTGTGCGAACAATCGTTCGTTTTCTTCGGAGGTGACCAGATTTACCATTAAATCATTTGTTCTTTCAGATTGACGAATTACCAAATTTCTTAAAAAACCATCATGATTTTGCGTAGAATAGATAGAAATAGACCTACTTTTAAAGAAAAATCGTGTAAAATTTAAAATCCGGTTGCTGAGTTCCGACTGCAAAAAACACTCATCAATATCTAAAACTTTGTCATATAATCCCGGTATGTGAAAACCAAGCGCAAAATCGCGGTCTTTGATCTCTTGCATTGAGGCAATTTCAGCTTCGGTCAACCATCGTTTCCTTTCAAAAGAAAACTCTAGTTTGTTTCGGTAAAAATATTCCTTATCACTTCTTTTGATTGGTAGAAGAGAGAAACTTTTTAGTCCGCCAATTCTTTCAAATATATCTTTGACCTGTTCTTCCTTAAATCTAACCTGATGTTCGTAAGCCAAGTCTTGTTGTTGGCATCCCCCACAAATCCCAAAGTATTTACAACGTGGTTTTGTTCTTAGTTCAGATTTATTAATAAATTCTTTTACGCGTGCCTCTGCATAAGATGATCTTACTTTTCCAATTTGTGCAATTACCTTATCACCGGGGTAAGTTCCCGCTACAAATACAACAAATTTTTTGGGACTTTCGGTTTGAGACGATACTTCTTTAACTATTTTTGCAACGCCTTTCCCTTCAAAAGCATAACTGCTGATTTCTAATTCTAAGAAGTCACCTTTTTTCAATCCGACTCCTTTACCATTAGCAAAGCAAAAATACCAATGTATCTATCAGCACCAAGTTTAAGATAAGCATTCGATTCATGTTTTATCTTGTTAATAATTTTTTTGTAGTAACTTTTTTCCTGAGCATCCAAACTTTCTGAAATCACTTCATACTCTTTTAATGAAGCTGAGTAGTAATCTTTTAGAGTTGATGAGAGGTCTTGCTTTGCTAATAATCTGAAATTCTTTTCGGAATAATATTTTTCAAGATCGTCTTTATGCAGAGGTAAAATATCTGAGTTATCGAATATATCTTGAACAAATCTTGGTACACTTCTCTCTAGCGAGATAATCTCACCAATGCAAAAATAGCCGTTCGGTTTTAAGATCCTTTTTATTTCTTTTATAATTTTATTTCTCTTCGAAATAGAAACAGAAGCTTGGGCGTAAATTAAATCGAAACAGTTTGCGGGATAGTCGGTTAAATCGTAACTCATCATTTTTACATTAATGTTCGGTGAATTACGTATGATATATTTTGAGTTAATAAGCGATTCATAATCCTCAACAATTATATCAACATTAGAACCGAATTTATTTACTAACTTTTTGGCAGCAATCTCACTGAACGAACCAATAACCAAAACAGACGGTAAAGTTTTTCCGTTTAATTTTTGAATAAGGAAACGAACCTGTTTGTTCAATCCCGGCAGCAAAATTAATTCTGATTTTTCCATAATGTAAAGATAATGAAGTGAAAAGATTCTAACCCGATAAATAACCGGGTTGGTTCAAGATTATTTTGCAAGCAACATTTTTTTCGATTTAGCGATTCCGTTTGCATAAAGTGTATAGATATAAACACCACTTGTTATTCCTTGTCCTCGGTTTAGTTGATCAGAATCAAAGGTTACAGTATGATATCCGGCGGGTTTGTCCTCATTTACTAATGTTGCTATCTCTTTACCGAGAATGTCATATATTTTTATTGTAACAAAACTCTTTTCCAACAATTGATAACTAATTGTTGTGCTTGGGTTAAATGGATTGGGGTAATTTTGATATAAATAATGTTGTTGCGGTAAGAAATCTCCTCTTACACTTGATATGGAATTTTTTAAGAACCAAGTTCTTGCGGTCTTATCTGTTTTCAGAAAATTCAAAAGTAAGTCGGCAACTTTTCTTCTTCCGCTATCTGATGGATGAGTTCCATCATCGCTTCGGAAATCGGTTTGTAGCCACATAAGTCCATCGCTACGCTGATTAATGCCGTCAGCCCATAAATATGGACCCCATGATAACCACGGAGATTTAGCATCATTACCAATGTATGTTAATTCCGGGTCATTGTTTATTTGTTTTTCAATTAACCATTTCACTGAAAAGCCAGATTCATATGCATACGGTTCGGGATTAAGTGTTGTTAGCGCGTAACCGCCGTAAGTTCTACTTGATAGATATACAATATTACAATTGGGATATTTTTGTTTAATGTTCTTTACAAAAGCAACATGTTCATTTGTTAAAGTATTGGCATGAACTGGAAACGGTTGTGTCGGGTTTGCATCTGCTTCTTTAATCCAACATACAGCAACTTGTTTTGATGTTACTCCGGTTTGTTGTAACCTTTGTTCGATAACACTCCAGAAATTTGCTAATGGATTTGATATGCTTGCCGCAGTTTGTCCTCCCTGCGCGCCATCGACAATAATTAATTTTGGATTTTTATCCGGGTCTATATCAGCTATAGATTTGAACACAGAAAATTCTTGTGTTGTATTAGACATCCCAATAGAAAGAAAAACATATTTGCCGTTAAGTGTATCAATATTACCGTTTTTATCGAGAGGTTTTATTTTCTTTGATAATTCAATACCGATGGAATCATGTTTAGCAGGTCTTGTATTATGACCACCCGGATAAAGTCCGCCTTGAAAGTTTTTGTAAAAACTTGCCCCCAATTCTGTCAATGGAATTAATCCCCACGAAGATTTTTGAGCGGTTAAGCTTGTAGTTATAAAAAGCATTAACAGAATTTTTCTGAATGAATCCGCTTTCATATAAGAACTACTTTAAATAAATCATTTTTTTTACAAAATAATTTTTTTCTGATGATAAACTATAAAAATATATACCGCTTGGTAGCTCTCCGTTTTCCATTCTTAGCTGATAGTTATACATTCCCGCGGGTTTGTATTCATTAACTAAAGTTTTTACTTCTTGTCCAAGAACATTGAGGAGTTTAATCTTCACATTCCCGGCTTCTGATATTCTATAACTTATTGTTGTGCTTGGGTTAAAGGGATTAGGGTAATTCTGGTATAATTCAGTTTTGTCAGAAATTATTGGCTCGTCTGATAAATTGCTGAATGTTCCGAAATCAAAATCGGCAAACACGGGTAAATGATCCGATCCATAATAAAGAGCATCTGCAATTTCCTGTCCAACCGCGGCATTACCGGCATCATTAATTGAGCGGTCGAAATGTTCCCCGTCGTTACCAAAGACGGTGTAACTTCCTTCAATATATCTTACACGATTATTTCCTTGTAAAGAAGGGGAAATTAAAATGAAATCGAATCGGTCATCAAGACCTCTAGGTGAACCACCATCTGGTAAACTTGGCCACCTTGTTGATTGAGTATGATGAGCAGCGTAAGTTGAATTGTTGAATACCCCATAAATTGGTCGTGGATCTATAAAGTAACCCTTAGATTCTGCATCGGTTAATTTTAAGTAAGCCGGTTCAAAAGAACTGTAGAGATTAAAATCTCCAACAATTATGTAATAAGATTTATCGGAAAGAGTTGCTGTTCTGGCAATTAATGTGGTTGCTTCCTTTAGTCTTCTTTGTTCGTTTGTGGTTCCCGGACTTGATTTTAAGTGTGCGGAGTAAATTATAATAGTGTCTTTAGAAAAATTGTGTACAAGTTTAAATTCAGAAATATCCCGTTCCGTGGTTCCGGGATCTGCTGTTATCACAACAGGATAATTTGCAAGAAAAGTAAAGAGAGAGTCTTTATAGAATATAGCATTATTAGTTTCATTTATTGCTTGATTTGGTATGAAGGTTCCGGCTTTGTATTTACTGTTCAATACTTTCGATAAAAATTGTGAAACGGAATTGGCAGTTTTGATTTCCTGAAGAACTAAAATGTCGGGTTTAGCAGCTTCAATAATTTTTTTGTAGTAGATGTTTCTGTAATCGTTATCGTAATCGGTATAATTCAGAATATTATAAGTCATTATTCTTGCATTGTTCTGAGCAAAATATAAAGTGTTCAGACTTATGAGTAATAGTAGAACAATTAGAATTCTTTTCAATTGATTATTCCTTATTTAATTCAATACAAAAATATGAAAAGTGAATTTGCATTTCCGCTCTCTTTATCAGTGAAAACATTCTTTTAATTATGTAATTTTCATAAAAAGTTTATATGCTTTATGAAAAGAACAATATTCATTTCGGCAATCTTACTTGCACTTCTTATCTCTTGCGGAGAAAATTTCCCGGTAATTGAAGATCTCAGCACATCAAAATATTCTCTTGTTAATCAGGAAGAAAAGAGAATTTACTTTCCTGAATTTGTAAAAGGAAAAATAGTTGTTGCCGGTTACATTTTTACAAATTGTCCGGATATATGTCCTTTAACCACAAATAACATGCGATTAATTCAAGAGAGATTAAAAAAAGAAGAAATAAGAAATGTTCAGTTTGTTTCAGTAAGTTTTGATCCAATGTATGACACTCCCGAAGTACTCAGAAAATTTGCGGAAATAAGAAACCTGGATCTGAGTAATTGGACCTTCTTAACAGGAGACAAACAAACAATTGATAAACTTATGAAACACGTTGGCGTTGTAGCTGTTCCTGGGGATTCTACGGTTTTTCCTTCGGGCAAGTTAACTTATTATTACATTCATACAGATCGGATTCAATTGATAGATCCGGAAGGAAAAATCAGAAAGAATTATCCCGGCAGCACAATTAATATTGAAGAAATTGTTGAAGATATTAAATCACTATGAATATAAAAGGAAAACTGCTATGAAATTGATTATTTGGCTGATTCTTGGCTCAATTGTTATCAATGCACAAGGAAAACAAAACAGCGCTTCCCAAATTCAGATAAGAGATGCATGGATTCGCGTTGGTGCGCAAGGTGCTAACACCGCTCTCTTTTTCGAAGTAGCAAATAATTCAGATAAACCCGATACACTTTTAAACGCCGAATCAAATTTGGCAGAAGTTGTTGAGGTTCACGAAACATTTAAGCGCGAAAACGATATGATGGGGATGCGTAAAGTAAATTTTGTAGTTATACCACCCAAAAGCGTAATAAAATTTAAACCGCGCGATCTCCATGTTATGCTTATTAAACTTAAGAAGGATGTGAAGCTTAATCAAAAAGGAGAAGCAACGCTCGTTTTTAAGAATGCGGGTAGAATAAAAGTAGAAGCCATTGTGCGCGATATGCCGAGAATGAATAATTAAAAAAGAATTGTGATAGAATAAATCAGATGGAAAAAAGAGTATTACTTTTTATAGTTATTATAATCAATTTATTTGGCTTGACTGTTATGGCGCAATCACTAAAAGATTTGGAAAGTTCTCTTCCTTTTGAAATAAATGGTTGGAAACAAATTGAAGAAGATCGCCTTTTTGATAATGAATCCCTTTATGATTACATAGATGGATCCGCAGAAATGTTCTTGAGTTTTGGATTTTCAAATGTATTTAATCGAATCTATTCGCGCGATAATCAACCGGATATTATAGTTGACATATTTCATATGAATAGTTCTTACGATTCATACGGAGTTTTTTCACATTCGGTTGGAAAAATTGAAAATGAGCTTGGTCAACAATCACAAAGAACAGAGGGCGCGATCATCTTCTGGAAAAATAATTATTACATTTCAATTTTATGCCATCCCGAAACAGATGAATCAAAGCAGACGATTTATGAATTAGCTAAAATTATAGATAAATCAATAATAGAAACGGGAAATCTTCCGCCGGTTTTGAAATATCTACCAAAAGAAAATCTGATAAGCGAAAGTATTCGTTATTTCCGACATTATAATTGGCTCAATTCTCATAAATTTATCTCGAATGATAATATTCTTAACATTGAACAAAACACACACGGATTACTTGCACGGTACACCCACGATAATGATAATGCAATCCTTCTTATTGTTTTATATCCTGATAATGCAAGCGCTGAAAAGGCGCTAAATAAGTTTGTTGACAACTATGATGAAAAAATTCTTCCTAATGAATTTGTGAAAACCGGAAACGGTTTATGGGCTAATGTCAAAAGGATAGAAAATTTTATTACAGGAATTTTTGATTCAACCAATAAAGAGTTTGCCGAAAAAATTTTAGTTGATATCGAGAAACTTATCAAAAGCAAATAAATTGAGGTTAACATGTCGCCCAAGAATTTAACCAGAAGAGATTTTATTAAAGCTGGAACATTAGCAACTGCTGGCGCGTTTCTTTTAAATAACTCTCAATCAATCTTCGGCGCTCAGCAAACAAAATCTCGCGTTATTTTAATAAGAGACCAAAATATAATTGAAGAAAATGGTAAGATTAATCCGGACGTACTTCAGAAAATGTTAGATGATTCGGTAAAAATTTTATTTGATTCAAAAGATACAATTACAGCATGGAAAAAAATTATTAAACAAAATGATATTGTCGGAATCAAAACCAATGTGTGGAATTATTTACGAACACCGCCCGAACTTGAAAATGCTATAAAGAAAAGAGTAATAGAATGTGGTGTTTCAGAGGAAAATATTGGAATTAAAGATCGCGGCGTTCTCAGAGATCCTATCTTTCAGAAGGCAACTGCATTAATTAATGTCCGACCCATGCGAACACACTATTGGTCCGGTGTAGGTAGTTTGATAAAGAATTACATAATGTTTGTAGAAAAACCATCTGATTGGCATGACGATTCCTGTGCAGATTTGGCGGCAATTTGGAAACTTCCTATCGTTGCTAATAAAACGCGTCTTAATATTCTTGTTATGTTAACCCCACAGTTTCATAATATTGGTCCACACGGATTTAGCAAAGAACATGTTTGGAATTATTACGGACTTATTGTTGGCACTGATCCGGTTGCTTGTGATGCGGTTGGGCTTGAAATTATAGAAGCTAAGCGTAAAGAATTTTTTAGTGACGATCGTCCATTGAATCCACCGGCAAAACATATTGAATTAGCAGACACCCGTCATAATCTCGGTAATGCTGATATGAAGAAAATAGATTTAGTAAAAATTGGTTTTACAGAAGGAAGTTTTATATAACGTAGCTTATTCAATCAACGTGGTTTTAATAAACAGATTAAAAAAAGTCGCACTTTGGTAGGCAAGTGCGACTTTTATTTTAGAAAATATCTATCGTGGTTTTTTGTTTCCGGTTTGTTCTATATCATTATTTATTTCCGTTATATCAACGCTTGTTGAATTTTCGCCTAACAGATGCTTACAGAAGTAATCTCCCATCAGCCAGAAGAAGTATTCCGTCATATCGCCAAATCCATGTCGCTGTCCAGGCATAATAAAGAAGTCAAATCTTTTGTTTGCCTTAATCAATGCATTTGCCATTCTTATCGTGTTTCCGGGATGAACGTTATTATCAATATCACCCGTAACAAGAAGTAATTTACCTTTCAGATTTTTAGCGAGTTCAGAATTTTTGTCAATATCATATTCAAATGTGATGTTTCCTTTTTTATCCTTTACTTCTTTAACGCCATCGTGTTTTTCGCTCCACCATCTGTTATAAATATTATTTTCGTGATTACCCGCAGAAGAAACAGCAACTTTAAAGAAATCTGGATAAACCAGCATTGCAGCGGTTGACATAAAACCTCCGCCCGAGTGTCCGTGAATTCCGACTCTGTTTATGTCAATGAATTTATATCGGTTTGCTAATTGTTCAGCCCCATATTTTTTATCAGCCAAACCATAATCACGCAGATTTCCGTATCCGTAATTATGATACCATTTAGATCTTGCCGGATGACCGCCTCGGTTTCCCAGTGTCACTACAATAAAACCAAATTGTGCAAGTCGATCAATTCGATCCATACTTTTGCTAAAACTTTTATTTACAGATTCTGTCTGCGGTCCCGGATAAACATATTCGATCAATGGATAAGATTTGGTTGAATCGAAATCGAATGGTTTATACATAACACCATAAATATCTGTAATTCCATCAGCGGCTTTAACAACAAATGGTTCGGGAAATTTATAACCCGCAGCAAAAAGTTGTGAAAGATCTGCTTCTTCCAAATCCATTATTTTTCTTCCGTTGTTATCATAAAGCGCAGATTTAGGTATTGTGTTTACACGCGAATAGTTGTTTATGAAATATTTGTGTGTGTCATTCATACTAATGGTATGATTGTAATTACCGGGATTTAATAATTTAAAACCGGATCCGTCGAGATTAACTCTGTACAGATGAGTATAGTATGGATCTTCATTCGGTTCAACCATATTTGCAATAAAGTATAACACTCGGTTTTTTTCATCTATCTTTACAATATCCTCGCAATGAAAATTACCCGAAGTAATCTGATTCTTTAATTTTCCGTTTTTATCATACAAGTAAAAATGTGCCCATCCGTCTCGTTCGCTCCAATGAATTAGTTCCTCGCCGTTATTTACGAGTCCCAGTTTTCGCGATTCAACATAGGTATTCATTTCCTCAGAGATCAGGGTTTTTACTTCGCCGGTAGAAACATCGGCAACACAAATATCAAGACGTTTTAAGTCGCGACTAATTCTCTCAAAGTATAATTTATCACTTGTTTTAGAGAGCCACATGTTTGGGCGGTAATCGTCATCCTTTGTGTTTTCTGGTCTTTGAGCTGTAATAATTGTAAGGTTCTGATCTTTGAATTTATCGGCTTTTATTTTTGTCTGTTTGTAAGTTGTATCGGTAAGATTAATTACAATCAGCTCTTCAATTGGGGATTCGGCTTCTCCCGGCATCTGGTATTTGTATGTTTCAAGTGTTGGACGCGGTTCTGATAAAACATTAATTACCCATAAGTCCTTCACCTTGCGATTATCAACTCTGTCAAGAGCAATATATTTTGAATCTTGCGACCATATAACATTAGCTCCCTTTCTCTTATTCTTGTTTTTTTCTTTATCAACGTTATTTTCCGGACCGCCGGTTGTTTCTCCGTATGAGTAATTTTCTATTCCATCGCTTGTTATTCGGTGTTCTACTATTGTTGAATCATCTTCTTTCTTTTTTGCTTTCTCGAAATTTTCTTTATCCATCCAAAAGAGATTATAATTTCTTGAAAAGACAATTTTCTCGCCATCAGGAGAAATATTAGCCCAACGCGGAATCTCTTTTTTCTTTTGATAATCTTCTATCAGTTTTAGTTCTTGAGTGTTAATGTTGAATTCGAATCCGAAAACTTTTTTTTCCTTTTTATCCTTTTGTGTTTTGGTTGTGTCTTCTTCGTCTTGCGAACTGTTTACTTCGAATATGAAAGCCGTTTCGTCTTTATTAAACTGGATTTTTGTAATTGGTAAGTGTTTTTCATCGTAAGGATCTTTTGTTAATAGTGTTAATTTTCTTGCCATCTGAACATTATCGAAAAGCAATTTCTTTGTTCCTTTTGAGGGATCAACGATATAGTAATTTTTGATTGTTGGTGTTTCAAAGCTATACCAGAACTTATCGCTTGTTTTAAGCCAATGTGGGTCAACAGATATGCTGAAGACCATTTTATCTACTCTTTTGGGAGAAAATTTTGCCGCAAGTTCATAATTAGCTTTTGTTACTGAATTGCTTTGTGCATTAATTAACAATGAAGATATCAGTAATACAAAAAATGGTAAGTATAGTTTTTTCATTATTACCCCGAATTGTTGTTAGTAAAATTTATTTAGATAAACTCTTTTACTTTTTTAATTGTACTTGGGATTGCAACGCTATTCCAAAATGATCAAATAATATTTTATGAAATTCGTTTTCTGTTTCTATTATCTTTTTGTGTTTGTTTCCATTTTCGGTTGTAGTTAATGATGAATCCGTTAATGTAATTCTACCGGTTGGAGTTGCAATAGTGCATTTCATTCTTGTTCTGAAATGGGAGGTCTGGCTATCTTGTTGAAAAGCACACATTTCGGAATAGTCTAAAAAATCCCGGGGTATTGTTGAAAACACGTATTGCAATTTCCATTCATCATCTTCAAATTTTCTTAACTCGTATTGAGTTCCATTGATTTTATAAACTCTATAATAACCACTTATATCTTTACACTCTCCTTCGGGCATTTCAATCGGTTTACGGAAAGAATCGCCAAAACCTACATCAGTAAGATAACTTTTATCAAGATGAACAATCAAAGTCAGGTGATCAAACTCAGGACCGAGCTTCTGTTTCTCATGATTAAAAACTCGAGCAGATAACAGATCAACTTTAAATCCGAGTTGTGTTAATAACCAATGAAATAGTCCGTTTAACTCGTAGCAAAAACCCCCACGCTTCGTTGGAATAATCTTTTTGTAAATGCGTTCTAAATCAAGAATAATTCTATCGCGATGGGGAATATCAAGATCTTCAAACGGAATTGAATAGAGATGAGCCAGTTGAAGTTCCGAAAGGAATTTTAATGAAGGTTTATCAATTTTATTAATTCCAATTCGTTCAAGATATTTATCAATTGAAAGGTCATTCATAACTTGTGGCTGGATATCCCAGAAATTTTCTGATTAATGCAAGTTGCCCGACGTGATATGCTTCGTGTTCAGCAAGAAATGATACCATACTAATAATTTTATTTCCGTTTGGAAATCTGTATTGCAGATCAGAATTCCATTTCTTTGGTGTTAGTCGGTTTAATTCGTCAATAAATATTTTATCAACGCGCTTCCATGTAGATAAGACATCCCTTAATTTCGGATAAAATTTTATATCATCAATCGCTTTTACCCAATCGACATATTTTTCAAAAGGATTCTTTGCACTCAAACCAATCTGGTTTAGTATAAAAAAGCGTGCATCTAAAATATGAAGTGCTATAAAGATCATCGAATTAGTTTTTTTGTTGGGTCGCTTATTTGCATTAGCTTCTGTTACATTATTAAAAGAATTTATGAAAAGTTTTGAATTTGCCTTGTATATCGAAATTAGGGGATCATATTTATTATTCATTTAATTTTTATTCCTCTTTTTAGATTACATTTTTGAAAATATTTTATAATTGGGATTGAGCGCACCACACAAATAAAATAAATGAAACTTAACATTGTAAATTAACTAATCGGTTTTATTGTAAAATTATATAGTGCCAACAGCAATTTAGCGCATAAACCCGTCCTTTTTTGTTTATAAAATGAATTGTTCCTCGTAAAGTTTTGTTATTAAATTACAGAAAGATAATCCACATATCAAAAATAAAGTGAGGAAAAAGAAATGAAGCTGAGTAGGAAAGATTTTTTAAAATCGACAGCAGTAATAACCGGAGGATTACTTTTGCCCGGTTTTAAATTTACTTCGGCATTTCAGGAACAAACATATAAATTTACACCTATTCGGAATAACATCGGAATTTTTACAGAACGGGGCGGAACAATCGGTTGGTATGCTTCCAATGACGGACTTGTTGTAATCGACTCGCAATATCCTGAGACAGCAAAGAATCTGGTTGATGGATTGAAACAGAAAACCCCGAGAAAGATCGATTTACTTTTTAATACTCATCATCATGGCGATCATACCGCCGGAAATCTTTATTTAAAAGATTTTGCAAATAAAATTGTTGCGCATGAAAACTGTAAAGCCCTTCAGGAAAAAAATTATGGCGGCAATCCCGAGAGACCTCAGGCATATCCTACTGCTACGTTTTCCAACACTTGGGGAGAGGATATTGGAAAAGAAAAAGTTGTTGCGCGTTACTTTGGACCGGCTCATACGGGTGGAGATTCAGTAGTTCACTTTGAAGAATCAAATATTGCTCACCTGGGCGATCTCGTATTCAATAAAACATTTCCGTTCATTGACCCGAACGGTGGTGGTTCAATTCAACAATGGGCGATTACTCTTGAAAAGATAATCAAACATTATGATAAAGATACCATTTTCATTTATGGACATTCGATTGCCGATGAGTTTCTTGTGGGGACAAAAAAGGATTTAACCGCAATGAAAAATTATCTTAACGCATTAATTGATTTTGTTTCAAAAGAAATTAAGAACGGAAAAACAAAAGAAGAAGTTGCCGGTGCTAATGCAATTCCCGGATTCGAGGATTTAAAAGAGAGATGGCAAGGCGCACGCAAAATGAATCTTGAACGGGCTTATGATGAGTTAAGTAAAAGTTAGATTATTCTAAATGACCGAGGTCAAGAAAAGGCGGACAATTATATGTCCGCCTTTTTTGTTTTATTTCTTTAATACTGTTTTAAGAACTGTTTCCTTGCTAATCGGTTTTGTGCAGAAGAACCAATCATAACATTTCATATCTTCTTTGCCTTCCATTCTTTCTTTTGCGGTTCCGCACGATCCGGCTGGAGGTACAATAACATCGTCGCCCGGTCGCCAATCTGCCGGCGTTGCAACATTAAATGCGTCGGCTGTTTGAAGCGCAATTAGAACACGATAAAGTTCATCAAAATTTCTTCCAAGACTTAACGGGTAGTAAATAATAGTTCTGATAATTCCTTTTGGGTCAATAAAGAACACAGCGCGCACAGCTTTTGTGCTGCTTTCGCCGGGTTGAATCATTCCGTACTTCTTGGATACCTCCATTGTAATATCTTCAATTAAAGGGAACTTTACTTCTATGTTTTTCATTCCCTTGTATTCAATTTTTTCTTTAATAGTACGGAGCCATGCAATGTGACTATATAATCCGTCAACGGATAACCCAACTAACTTACAATTAGCTTCTTCGAATTGTTTTTCCATATTTGCGAAAGTCATAAATTCAGATGTGCACACTGGCGTAAAATCAGCCGGATGACTAAATAAAATTACCCAACTACCTTTGTAATCAGAGGGGAAATTGATCTCTCCCTGTGTTGTTATAGCTTTGAACTCCGGCGCTTTATCACCAATTCTTGGCATAGAAACTACATTTGTTTCTTCCATATTTTTTCTCCTTTATTATGTTTAGTGATTTTAATATATAGTTAGATGAAATCACGTTAATTGCGATTCATCGGTTTTGCGCCAAGGTTCTTTTAATTCTATTTAACACTCTGTTTGTTTTTGAATTTTCCGATGATTTGGACTTTTATATCCTCCACGGTAAAGTTTGGGATTTTCTTTTTCTTGAAATAATTATCAATAATTCTGTCAAGTTCTTCATCGTAATAATCTTCGATATGTTCGGTATCGGATGAGTAAAGATGATGATGGTTGTCGAGTATTGGGTCGTATCTCATAACATCTTTTTCTGTTTTAACTTTCTTGACTATTCCTTTCTCAACAAATGTCTCGAGTGTTTTATATATAGTTCCTATTGCAATATTAGGATGAAACTTTCTAATAAATTCAATTACATTGTCTGCCGTAGGATGATTTTTCAAATTTGTCAAAGCATCAAGCACAGCAATTCGCTGAGGGGTTATTTTAAGGTTCTTTTCTAAAAGGATATTTCTAAATAGTTCTATTTGCATAATAAATTATCCTAAATAGGAATTATTCCTAACAATGATAAACTATTGCGGTAATTTTTTCAAGGTTATTTTAAAGTAATTTGGTTTTCATTTTAATTAACAATTTAATGGCTGTATATAAAAATAGCTTTACTTTTATTTTTTGTTTTCTTAAGTTGCGAGTGTTTCAAACGTTTCAAAAATATAAAACGTAAATAAGAGGCATATCAAATGAAGAAAGTAGTAATTACCCACGCAAAAAGAACTCCCGTCGGCTCATTCAATGGTTCGTTAAGCAGTTTATCTGCCACACAATTAGGAAGTATTGCAATTAAAGCTATTTTGGATGAATCCAAAATCGATCCAAACCTTGTAGATGAAGTTATTTTGGGAAATATTTTAAGTGCTGGATTAGGACAAGCTCCGGCGAGACAAGCGGCTATCTATGCCGGCTTGCCAAACAAAACAGAGTGCCTAACAATCAATAAAATGTGTGGAAGCGGACTTAAGGCAATTATGCTCGCTCATCAGGCAATACAAGCCGGCGATGCCGATATAATTATTGCTGGCGGACTCGAAAGCATGAGTAACGCTCCATATCTTTTGAAAAATGCACGAAATGGTTATAGAATGGGTCATGGCGAAATTTACGATTCCATGATAATGGACGGATTGTGGGATGTTTATAATAACATTCATATGGGTAGTTGTGCCGAAGCATGTGCAAAGGATATGAACTTCACCAGAAAAGAACTTGATGATTACGCAATTATGTCTTATAAAAGAGCACAAGCTGCTCAAAAGGAAGGCAAGTTTAATGATGAGATTATTCCTGTTACTATTAAATCAAGAAGCGGCGACTTAATTGTTTCTAAGGACGATGAACCTGAAAAAGTCAATTTCGAAAAAATACCAACTCTTAAACCACCATTTGATAAAAATGGTGTTGTTACTGCAGCAAACGCTTCAAAAATAAATGACGGCGCTGCAGCTGTTTTGGTCATGAGTGAAGAAAAAGCCAAAGAGCTTGGTATTAAACCCATTGTTGAAATTGTTGCGCAGAGCTCTGCTGCAAAAGCTCCTATTGAATTTACAACTGCACCGGCTGATGCAATTAAAAAAGTTTTAGCCAAAGCAAACTTAAAAACAACAGATATTGACCTATATGAAATAAACGAAGCATTTGCGGTTGTTTCTCTTGCGGTCAATAAATTGCTTGGTCTTACAACCGACAATGTCAATGTAAACGGTGGTGCTATTGCAATTGGTCATCCTATTGGTGCCAGTGGTGCAAGAATAATGGCTACACTTTTGCATGAAATGAAAAGAAGAAAATCGAAATACGGACTAGCTTCTCTCTGTATAGGTGGAGGCGAAGCTTCTGCATTAATAGTTAAACTTTATGAATAGTGCTATGTCAACAGAAGATAAAATACGCAAAGAAATGATTCAAAGGTTTGGCGATGCCTATAAGGCGTTTGGACTGAATAAACTTATGGGACACATTGTAGCTCTTTTAATTTATTCCGGGGAACCTCTTTCGCTTGGAGAAATTTCAAAATACCTTCACAGAAGCAAGGGACCCGTAAGCCAGATTTTAAAGAGACTGCGCGATAGAAAACTAATAAGAAAAGCGTGGGCGCCTGGAAATAATCGCCAAGACTTTTATGAGATTGAGCCGGAAATTTTTGAAAATGCATTTAGAAATAACCTGGAATTAATAAAAAATAATGTACGAATTGCTAAACAACTGAAATCGATAGTTAAAAATGTTAAGTCAAATGAATTAGCTGTACTTAAAAAACGTATGGAAGAAATGGAATCTTTCTATGTTTTAATGGAGCAACATTATAGAAATTTTTTAGCCGAGTGGATTTCAGAAAGAGAAAAGATTTATAAATGAAAAAATGTGTTTGTGAAAATCTTTTTTGGTATTAGCAGATCGTTTTAAAATTTTCAAACGTTAAAAACAAGATAGGGAAACCAAATATGAAAAGACTTGAAAACAAAGTTGCAATTGTAACAGGTGGTGCACAGGGCATTGGTAAAGCTACTGTTGTGAAGTTTGTTGATGAAGGTGCAAGTGTTGTTATATGGGACGTTGATGATAACAAAGGAACTCAACTTGCTAACGAGCTCTCTTCCAAAGGTAAAGCAGTTTATATGAAGGTTAATGTCGCAAAATTTGAAGAGGTTGAAAAAGCGGTTCAATCTATAATTGCACAATTCGGAAAGATTGATGTCCTCGTTAATAATGCCGGGATATTACGCGATGCAACACTTGCCAAAATGACACCCGAGCAATGGCAGCAGGTAATTGATGTTAACCTAACCGGAGTATTCAATTGTACGAAATGTGTTGCGCCATTTATGATTGAAAAACAATCCGGAAGAATTATAAACGCAACATCTGTAGTTGGGATCTACGGTAATTTTGGTCAAACAAATTATGTTGCAACAAAATCCGGTGTAATTGGAATGACAAAAGTCTGGGCGCGTGAACTCGGAAGAAAAGGGATTAATGTAAACGCAATCGCTCCCGGTTTTATTGCTACAGAGATGGTTGCTTCAATGCCGGAGAAGATAATTAATATGATGAAAGAAAAAACACCCCTTGGAAGATTAGGAACACCAGAAGATATAGCAAACGGTTACTTGTTCCTTGCAAGCGACGAAGCTTCATTCATCAACGGAACTGTCCTTAGCATTGACGGCGGAGTAATTACATAAACACGACTAAGAATAAAATTAAGAGCAATAGCAGGATTATGAATTTAAATAAGAATAACGGGAGGTTATGAGAAATAGTATAATAATCGGAAGCGGAAGCTACGCACCGGAAAGAGTTTTACCGAATTCATATTTCAATGAATTGCTTGGTGAAGATGTTGATACCTGGCTTCAAACTAATCTAACTATTAAAGAGCGAAGGTGGTGTAACGAAAATCAATCAACCGCCGATTTATGTGTTGAAGCAGCAAACAAAGCATTAAGAAATTCAGGCATCAAAGCAGAAGAAATTGATCTATTAATTATATCAACCGATACACCCGAGTATATCTCACCTTCCACTGCTTCGGTTGTGCAACATAGAATTGGTGCTGTTAATGCCGGAACATTTGATCTTAACACTGCTTGTGCCGGATTTGTAACTGCACTTGATACGGCAAATAAATTTATCCGTGCAGATGAAAATTATAAATTCGTCCTTGTAATCGGTGCATACGCGATGAGTAAATATTTAGATATGACTGATAAAAAAACAGTCACGCTTTTCGCAGACGGTGCCGGTGCGGTTGTTCTGAAATCGGTTGAGAATACTGATCGAGGACAATTAACAAGCAAACTTCATACTGAAGGTCAATATGCAGAATGGATGGGTATTTATGCCGGCGGCACACATAAACCCGTAAATCATTCTGTTATTGATGCAAAAGATCATCTATTAAAATTTGTTAAAAAATTTCCTAAGGAAATTAATCCGACTATGTGGACAAAGATGATCAAAGAATCATGTGGGCGGATAAATATTTCTCCAAACGATATATCGCATTATTTCTTCACACAGATAAACATCAACACCATCTGGGAAACGCTTGATAATCTTGGTGTTGATAGAAACAGAGCACATACAATTATGGATCGATTTGGATACACGGGTTCTGCATGTATACCAATGGCTTTTGATGATGCTATGCTGAAAGGAAAACTAAACGAAGGTGAGATCGTCTGCTTTATGGGTTCGGGCGGAGGACTCGCATTCGCAAATGCAATTTATAAATTGTAGTGAGGTGAAAAGTGACTGACGTTGCTTCATCCGGAATGGTACTTGCATCGTGGATATTAATTCTTATCTATGTAGCAATAACAATGTTCTTTGTAATTCGCGGTGCGCTTAAAATAAAAAGTATGAACGATTATGCTGTGGGTAATGTTCAATTTCCCCCGTATGCTGTTGGACTTGCATTAGCAGCATCAATGACAAGTGCCGCTACATTTATTATCAATCCGGGCTTTGTTGCATTTTATGGATGGAGCGCATATATCTCATTTGGAATTGCTTATCCGGTTGCGGCTATAATCTCACTTATTATTCTTACAAAAGGATTTAGAAAACACGGCGAGAGCGTTAAAGCAACAACAATGGCACAATGGATGGGAACAAGATACCAGAGCAAAGGTTATTCTCTCTTCTTCGCTTTTCTATCTTTACTCCTGATTACATTTATCGTTTTAATTCTGGTGGGGCTCACAAAAGTTTTATCAAAATCTCTGAATGTTCCGGAATTGTATGTATTAATTGGAACCGTTGTATTTGTATTTGGTTACATGATGTTCGGCGGTGCAAACTCGATGGTTTATACAAACACTGTTCAGGCAATTATTATGCTTGTTGTAGCTTTTATACTGCTCGGTTCTGGCTACGAACATTTTAGTAACGGTGTTCACGGTTTTATTGATAAGTTACAAAATATCGATCCGAAACTTGTTCAATCAACAAATGAATCGAGTTTTCTTTTTAGGGATTTCTTCGAAATTATTTTTACGCAGATTGTTATTGGTGTTGCAATAGTTTGTCAACCGCACATAATCACAAAGTCGCTTCTTCTAAAGACAGATAAAGATGTTAATAAGTATCTTATCTATGGAACGATTACACAATTAATATTCTTCTCGGTTGTATTTGCCGGATTCTATGCTCGCATCGCATTCCCCGATCTTACAATTAATGGTGCACAAATAAAAATGGACGGAGTCATTCCGGCTTACGTTGTCCGTGAATTCCCGGTATATGTTGGAATTATTGTTGTGTTGGGATTAATCTCGGCCGGTATTTCAACGCTTGAAGGACTTATTCAATCTATATCAACAACGGCTACAACGGATATTATAAAACCGATCTTCGGAAAACTTTATCCATCAGATCCAGCTAAGAATGAAAAGTCATTTATACTGACTAATAAATTAGTAATTGCTGCATTTGCTATAGTTTCTATTTTACTTTCATATGATCAGTTAGTAAACCCAAAATTGAGCGTTGCAATCTTTGCACAGAACGGAGTTTATGCATATTTCTCGGCGGCATTTGTTCCGATACTATTCGGAATGTTTTTTAAGAATGCACCTAAGATTTCTGTAATAGCTGCTTCAGTTTCTGCGATAGCAGTTCACTTTACTTTTTATTATGGAAAGATTGGAATACCATTTACAAAAGCGACGGGTGAGAATCCCGGTGTTGCTGCTGCTATGGCAATAATAGCTTCATTAATTGTAGGATTTTCGCTTTTGATTTTATATAAAAACAAAAATACTAATTGAATAGAACGTGGATGACACAGGTAAAACAGTTTTTCGCTGATTTAAATTTTTACACGCAAAATATTTGGAGGAGCATTTTTTATGCTTCATAATTTTCAGACAGATTGGTTAGCAAAGTGGGCGTATTACACTCCCGAAAAATTTTTCTTATGTGAGCATAATCGCGATCTCAAATGGTCTTTCGGTCAATTCAATAAAAGAACCAATGCACTTGCAAATTATTTAACAAAAGAATTGGGCGTAAAGATAGGCGACCGTATTGCGGTATATTCTAAAAACAGAGCCGAATATGTTCAATTATTCCTTGCATGTGTTAAAACCGGTGCCATATTAGTCCCTCTTAACTTCCGATTAACTCCAAGAGAATTAGATATATTAATCGGTGATGCCGAACCAAAATTATTTTTCTATGAAAGCGAATACAAAGAACAGACCGATAAACTTAATACGCTGAAAAATATTCCAATTCAAAAAAGGATTGAAGAGATAACAATATTTTTAACCGATGATAACGGAGAAATAGATTATACTCCCCCGCGAATCTTTACCGAAGACGATGTTGTAATGATACTTTACACCGCCGGCACAACCGGATTATCAAAGGGTGTGATGATTAATCACCGCATGCTTTTCTGGAACGCTGTCAATACATGTTTGCGCCTCGATATTAATTCCAATGACCACACACAAAGCTATGCGCCATTTTTCCATACAGGTGGATGGAATGTTCTGTTTACTCCATTTCTGTTTCATGGTGCATCGCATACATTGCTTCAAAGTTTTGATGCAGAAACAATTTTACGATTAATGGAAAAGGAAAAAACAACTATTTTGTTCGGTGTACCAACAATGCTTCAGATGATGAGCGATCTTCCCTATTTCAAAGAAGCGGATCTTTCGAGCTGTCGGTATGCAATTGTAGGAGGCGCTGCAATGCCGATTCCATTAATAAATATTTGGCATCAAAAAGGGATTCCTATTCGTCAGGGTTTTGGATTAACCGAAGTCGGACCAAACTGTTTCTCACTTCATCAGGATCATGCTATAAGTAAAAAAGGATCGATCGGATTCCCGAACTTTTATTTCGAAACAAAAATTGTTGATGATGATGGAAATGAAGTTGGAGTAAATGAAATTGGAGAGCTTTGGCTTCGTTCACCCGTTGTAACTCCCGGTTACTGGCGAAAGGAAAAGGAAACACAAGAATCAATAACGGATGGTTTTTTCCACACAGGTGATTTAGTACGCAAGGATGAAGACGGATTCTTCTTTGTGGTGGATCGTAAAAAAAACATGTTTATAAGCGGCGGAGAAAATGTTTATCCGGCAGAGATTGAAAAATATCTCTACACAAATGATGCAGTAAAAGAAGTGGCGGTTATTGGTGTTCCTGATGAAAAGTGGGGCGAAGTCGGAAAAGCTTATATCGTTCTTAAAGAAAATGTATCAATGAAGGAAGAAGATTTAGTCAACTATTGCAAAGGAAATTTAGCAAAATATAAAATACCGAAGTACGTTCAGTTCGTAAATGAAATTCCCAAAACAGATGCCGGAAAAATTAACAAACTGAAACTTCTAGAAATACACAAACAACAAATAACTAAATAATATCCTTATGGAGGAAATATGAAAAAGCTATTATCACTTTTATTAATGTTAACTTTTGTATTCTTCTCGGCATGCAGTGACGATGAAGAATCTCCTACAAATTCAACTCCGACAGATCCATTAGTAGGAACATGGATCTCAACCGGAAATAACGTAGCTCCGTTGCTAAATACAATATTTGCATCTGTTGGAGGTGTAGATTCCATCTATGCTGTTTTCAACGCAAATAAATCCTATACTGTAAAACAAGTAAACAAAAACAGATCAGTTCTTAACTATGCCGGAACCTATACCGCTACCAAAAGCAATGTGGGTAATATCTATACAATTAAACTCGACCAAACTTCTCCGTCAGTTATTACTTCAGAAGGTATCTACGAAATCAATACAAATGTAACACCGAACACAATGAAATATGAAGTAGTTCAGACATCCGGGACACAGTTTGCACCACCAACACCAGCGGGTGGATTTGGAAGCACTGCCGGCGGAACATTCGGTACAACAAATATTCAGAACTATGTAAAGAAATAATTATTCTAAATAATCCCTCTTATTACAAGGGGGATTGTTTTTTATTCTCAAATTCGTTTTGAGGTTTATATGAAAAAAATTTTTTGTTTGTTTTTAATAGTATTTATATCATCTCAAATATACAGTCAGCATTTATGGAATTTTGATAGAGAGCGGATTCCTGAACAACCGGTAAAGGATTTTCAAGCTTTTGTTTACTTTACCTCTCAAGCCGTAACTTCAAACTATTATGCAAGCAACGAACTGCTTAAGGGACAAATAGTAGGAAGATTATTCAGCGCCAACACCACAACGACTGGTTCAAATACTTTTTATTTTGAACAACGCGCTCTTCCCTTCTTTATTTATTCACCAAAACTCTTAAACGGAAAAGCCTTACTTCGTGCTTCTTTTGAAATTGACTGGACCTGGGGAGATGCAAATTATGGTGCCGGTGGAAATTTTGGTGGTGCTTTCAATGCAGATCAGGTAAATATACAAACGCAAAACGTTGAAGTGGAATTGATACCGGCTAAAGGATGGGCAATTAATCTTGGCTTGCAAAGATTGTTCGATACACCATATAATCCTTACCGCACATTAGTCGGAACAATGACAAACACTGCTTATCGTCTTGCATATTGGGGAAGTGATGGTGTAGGTATTTCTGTTCGCAATGATAATGACTGGTATAGGTGGAAAGCCGGTTATTATCAACTTTATGAAAATAATGTACAACAAATAGATGATGTAACTCTTTGGGAAGCGATAATTGATTTTGATATCACACCGAATTGGCGGCAAGGCGTTTCGCTTTGGTATGTTTACGATCGTGCAAATGGCGAAGGTGGGGTCTCTGTTCTTGGTCAAGGTTTAACAAGTTTGTTAATGGACTATAACGGAACTTTCCAGTTTGCATTAGGAGGTAAACCATACAAAGCCGATATCTTTTGGCTGGGTACTTATGGAAATTATGATGCTGAATTTAATTTGGGGCGATGGTCGTTTAACGGATTTGCTGTTGCTAACTTTGGACAAGTTCAAACAGAAACAAATAGTAAGTTTAGTAAAGCCGCAGATATTCTGGGTGTCGGTGCTAATTTCCGCGCCGGATATAAATATGGTCAGACTATCGATGATGCAGTAACATTAGATCTGATGTTTGCAACCGGTGATAATAATAATGTAAACGATAAAAAATATAGTGGCGTAATAACAGGTAATGCCTGGGGTTCTCCGGGCGCAATATTTATTAGTTCCGGTGCTTATTTATTATATCCACACGGAAATGTTGTAAATCGTTACATAGCCGCGATACCGGACCTTTCTAATATGGGTTATGGTCAGTTCGGAGGAACACTAAATTTCAGCAAAGCATTTATACCTAATAAGTTTGTCGGTAAGATTGGAGCGGCAGCTGCCTTCAGCCAGTCTAAACCACGAAACGGGGGTCATTTTATTGGAACAGAAATAAATGCAAAACTTAGTTACGTCCCCGCTGTTTATATGAATGTTGAAATCCATACAGCATATTTATGGTTAGGTGATTTTTATAATAGCCCCGTAACAAACGGAAATTTAACAGCAAAACCAGATAATCCATGGACCGCTTTTGTTCTTTTTAAGTGGTTAATGTTTTAATGCGCAGCAAAAATAAATCGAGATGAAATATGAAAAAGTATATAATTTATCTAGCATTAGTTATTGTAATTTTTCTACAAGCTTGCTCTCCGTATGGCAATTTAACAAAACTAGAATTCGATGAATTGAAATATCCATTCGATGTAAAGTACGTTACATTAAATGATGGAAGAAGAATAGCGTATGCCGATGAGGGATCGGGAGAAGTAATTATATTTATTCATGGATTGGGTAGCTACTCACCGGCATGGCAAAAAAACATCTCCGCTCTAAAAAATCATTTCCGATGTATTGCTATTGATCTACCCGGATACGGAAAGTCATCAAAAGAAGTACATCCCGGTTCAATGGAATTTTACGGAGATGTTATTATTGAACTTATGGACAAGCTGAACATAAAAGAAGCGGTTATTGCTGGTCATTCAATGGGTGGTCAGATAGGAATTGTAATGGCGCTAAAGTATCCTGATCGGATTAGTAAATTGATTCTTGCAGCTCCAGCCGGTTTCGAAGAATTTAACGATGGACAAAAACAATGGTTTAGAGATGTAATGACTGTTGAATTGGTTAAAACTACCCCGACTCAAGCAATAAGAGCCAATGTTTACGCTAATTTTTATAATATGCCAGACGATGCCGAGTTTATGATTACCGATCGTATTGCGATGAGAGGAGCAAAAGATTTTGATAATTATTGCTATACAGTGGTTCGTTCTGTAAATGGGATGGTCGATAGACCTGTATCACACCTACTTGAAAAAGTAACACAACCAACATTAATTTTGTTTGGAGAAAATGATCAGTTAATACCAAACCCGGCACTTAATCCGGGCAAGACAGAGGGCATTGCAAAATCTGGTCACGAAGAAATTAAAGGAAGTAAGTTAATTTTAATTCCAGAATGCGGACATTTTCTTCAGTTTGAAAAACCAGAAATTTTTAATGCTTCTGTTATCGAGTTCCTTAAATAAGTTTGTTGTGCTCTGGTGACTTGGTGGAAACACTCCCCCTCTGTTTCCGTTGAGAAGCCGGGGCACAACTATTTTAATAGCAATCGAATTATGCAATTCCCCGAATTAAACTACAATTTCAACTTTTCAGTAACATATATCAATAAAGAAATTTCAATTGCTTATCATGATGCCGGTTCAGGAGAAAATGTTCTTCTCTTTATTCATGGTCTTGCAAGTTATATTCCGGCCTGGACTAAATTAATTCCACTTCTTAAAGATAATTTCAGATGCGTTGCCATTGATTTACCCGGGTACGGAAAATCATCCGCCGGCGTTCTCGATGGAACAGTTAAATTTTATACAGAAGTCATTTCATTATTCATTAAAAAACTTTCATTAGAAAACGTAACTCTTGTCGGTCACTCAATGGGCGGACAAATTTCTATAGCTGCTGCACTGGAATTCCCTTCGTTGATAAAAAAACTTGTTTTAATGGCTCCGGCCGGTTTCGAAACTTTTAGTGAACAAGAAAAGCTGCTTATTAAAAAATATAATACAGATCAATTCTATTTTTCGGCGAATGATGATGAAATATTTGCAAGCTTCCGCTCAAACTTTTTTAAGATGAATGATGATGTTAAACCGATGATCAACGACAGAATTAAAATGAAAGCCTGGAAAAATTTTGGTGATTACTGCAAAGTTGTTGCTAATTCGCTTAATGGATTGCTTGATTGTCCGGTTTATGATAAACTATCAAATATTATTCAACCCACCCTAATATTCTTTGGCAAAAACGACAAATGGATACCGAATAAAAATCTTCATAAGAATATTACTACTGAATCAATCGCGCATAACGGGGCATCTAAAGTCCCGCACTCAAAACTAATTATGATTGACGAGTGCGGACATTTCATTCCTTATGAGCATCCTGATTTACTTGCAAGAGAAATAAAATCATTCACCCTTTAATTCGTAGATTCTGATTGTCTTCAGAATGATTACACTCTGTCATTCTAAACCGAACGCACTGTCATTCTGAACGAAGTGAAGAATCTTCTTTCTAGCAGATGTTTTAACGCTGATCTGGTTTCAGATTCTTCGTCTCCCGATAGTTATCGGGTTCTTCAGAATGGGTATAATAGTCATATAGTGTTGCTAAAAAGTTAATTAGGTTTTAAGAAAAAGTACCACTTAAAATAATTTATTTTGTTTTTATTAGATAAACCGCGATGTAATCGGTAATGTTCTTTGAGACGACTGAAATAGCCTTCTAATGCATTAGTAGAACGAGCAATCTTTTTGTTATCAATGTAATGGAAAAGATTAGGAAGAGCTTTAGTAATTAAACTTCTTGCTC